>Ga0075370_10000006_pt1 | contig 110712 bp, 106 predicted proteins | sample EndMethybrTD3035_FD_71398 | JGI IMG/M metagenome (GOLD analysis project Ga0075370, IMG submission 71398) | Populus endosphere microbial communities from Tennessee, USA - Endosphere MetaG P. TD hybrid TD303-5 | ecosystem: Host-associated > Plants > Roots > Endosphere | place: USA: Tennessee... | reverse complement strand
TGCCGGCGCGCCGGCAACGCCGCAGTTGACCATCCGGGGCACTGGCCAGGGTAGCTGGGAACTGCTTTGCCACGTGACCTCACCTGGCGGCGATGAAACCATTCGGGCAGTCGGCCCCGACCGCCCTGTGCTTGCCCTCACCAACCTTCGGCGGGCGACTTGCAACTACAAGAACGGCTCAGCTGGCCCGCTGACCGTGGCGGTCGAGACAACGCAGTTCTCCTGCCCGTTCGTCGGCGCTGCAGAAGGCACGTGCGAGAGCCAGCTCAAGCCCGGCGCTTTTGGCTCCATCGAACTGCGCCGTAAGCCGTAGGGGTTCCCCTCCCGCTCAACTTGCCGCAATGCTGGAAACATGGACGCAAAACCCGCAGTCTCCGCCCTATCCGCGCTCGCTCATGAAGGCCGTCTCGCGGTCTTCAGGTTTCTCGTCGAGGCCGGGCCCGAAGGTGTGCCCCCAAGCGAGATCGCGCGCAGTCTGGGGGTGCCTGCGAACACCATGTCGACGCACCTGGCAATCCTGACCCGCGCAGGTCTGGCCACATCCGAGCGGCAGAGCCGATCGGTGGTTTACCGCGCGGACATCGAGAGCCTGCGTGCCCTGATGGTTTTCCTCGCCAAGGATTGCTGTCGGGGCCGCGAGGATCTCTGTGGGCAGCTGATCATCGATCTCGCCTGCACCTGAGCCCGAAAGGCGTGTCAGTGACGGACAAGACCTACAACGTGCTGTTCCTGTGCACCGGCAACAGCGCGCGTTCGATCCTCGCCGAAGCGGTCATGGACAAGCTCGGTGCGGGCCGGTTCAAGGCCTGGAGCGCAGGGAGCCAGCCCAAAGGCGAGGTCCACCCGATGGCGCTCTCGGTGCTCGAGAACATGGGCTTCGACACCTCGGGGATGCGCTCGAAGAGCTGGAACGAGTTTTCCGGAAGCGACGCGCCCGAGTTCGATTTCATCTTCACTGTCTGCGACAATGCGGCCGGCGAGACCTGTCCGGTCTGGCCGGGCAAACCGATTACAGCCCATTGGGGGATAGAGGATCCTGCCACAGTCGAAGGCGAGGGCCAGCGCGCCGCCTTCATGCTCGCCCTGCGCTATCTGCAGAACCGTATCTCGCTGTTCCTGACCCTGCCGATTGCCAGCATCGAGGAGATGGCCATGCGCCAGAAGCTCGCGGAAATCGGCCGCGCCGAAGGCGCCTCGCCTCTCTCCGGAGCCACCGAATGACCACTGACATCGTCATCTACCACAATCCTGAATGCGGCACCTCGCGCAACGCGCTCGCCATGATCCGCAACGCGGGTATTGAACCCCATGTGATTGAGTACCTGAAGACGCCGCCATCACGGCTCCTGCTTGAAGGCCTAATCGCGCGCGCCGGGATCGGCCCCCGGGCGCTTCTGCGCGAGAAGGGCACGCCCTATGCCGAGCTTGGCCTCGACAATCCTGACCTGACAGATGCACAGCTGATCGATGCGATGATGGAGCACCCGATCCTCATCAATCGGCCGCTGGTGGTCTCGCCGCTCGGCGTCAAATTGTGCCGCCCGTCCGAAGAAGTGCTCGATCTCATTCCCACCGCACAGCGCGGCGCCTTTGCCAAGGAAGACGGCGAGCAGGTGGTCGACGCCGCCGGCAATCGCGTAACCGGCTAAGGTGAAGGATACCAAATGACCGCACCTAAGCGCGAACGCCTCACGTTCCTCGATCGCTATCTCACCCTCTGGATCTTTCTCGCGATGGCGATCGGGGTCGGACTGGGCTCGACCTTTGCTGGGCTGCCCAAAGCGATCGACAGCCTGTCATGGGGCACGACCAATATCCCGATCGCGATCGGCTTGGTCCTGATGATGTACCCGCCGCTGGCGCGCGTGCGATATGAGGAACTGCCACGGGTGTTCGAGGATAAGCGGGTGCTGGCCATCTCGCTGATCCAGAACTGGCTCATCGGTCCGGCGCTGATGTTCGTGCTCGCGGTCATCTTCCTGTCCGACAAGCCGGAATACATGACCGGACTGATCCTGATCGGCCTTGCCCGGTGTATCGCCATGGTCATCGTCTGGAACCAACTCGCCAAGGGCGACAACCAGTATGTCGCCGCGCTGGTCGCCTTCAACTCGATCTTCCAGATCCTGTTTTTCTCGATTTACGCGTGGTTTTTCCTCGCTTTCCTGCCGCCGTTGTTCGGGCTTGAAGGCAGCGTGATCCAGGTCAGCTTCTGGACCATCGCGCAGGCCGTGCTGATCTATCTCGGCATCCCGTTTCTTGCCGGCTACCTCACTCGCAAGGTGTTGGTCCCGGCCAAGGGGCGCGAATGGTACGAGGGTACCTTCCTGCCCAAAATCGCGCCAATCACGCTAATCGCGCTGCTGTTCACGATCGTTGCCATGTTCAGCCTCAAGGGCAACGAGATCCTGACGCTACCCGGCGACACGCTGCGCATTGCCGTGCCGCTGACGATCTACTTCGTCATCCAGTTCACGATCAGCTTCTTCATGGGCAAGCTGATCGAAGCCGACTATCCGCGCACCACCGCAGTGGCGTTTACCGCCGCCGGCAACAACTTCGAACTCGCCATCGCAGTCGCCATTGCCGCTTTCGGCCTTGCCTCGCCGGTCGCCTTTGCCGCCGTCATTGGCCCGCTGGTCGAAGTCCCGGTGCTGATTCTGCTGGTCAATGTCGCGTTCTGGTTCGGGCGGCGATGGTTCCCTTCGACCGTCCCGGCGGGAGTGTGAACATGACCGAACCAACCTTCACACGTCTGCGCACGCTCAGCGATCCGGGCCATCTGCCGGCGCTCAAACCGGAATATGTCCACCGCCAACCGGCCCTCGGGCTGGGCGAACTCGATCCACCGCCGCGGGTGCTGCTGCTCTACGGATCCTTGCGCGAGCGCTCGTATTCGCGCCTGGTCGTCGAAGAAACGGCGCGCCTCCTCCAATACTTCGGCTGCGAGACACGGATCTTCGATCCCTCCGACATGCCGCTCCCCGACCTGATTGCAGGCGACGATCACCCCGCGGTCCACGAACTGCGCGAACACTCGCTGTGGTCCGAGGCGCAAGTCTGGTGCAGCCCCGAGCGCCACGGCCAAATCACAGGGATCATGAAGACCCAGATCGACCACCTGCCGCTTGCCTTGAAGGGCCTGCGTCCGACCCAAGGCCGCACGCTCGCGGTCATGCAGGTCAGCGCCGGTTCGCAGTCGTTTAACTCGGTCAACACCTTGCGTGTGCTTGGCCGCTGGATGCGGATGTTCACCATTCCCAACCAGTCGAGCGTCGCCAAGGCCTATGAAGAGTTCGACGAGGCGGGCCGGATGAAGCCCTCGAGCTATTACGACCGGATCGTCGATGTGGTCGAGGAACTGGTGCGCTTCACGGTGCTGCTTCGCCCGCATGTCGATCAGCTGACCGACCGCTATTCCGAGCGGGTCGACAATGACCGGCCGGTGATCGACGCGGCACCAATCCTTGCTTCTCTTGCTCCGACGAAGGCCTGACCGTGACAGACCGACCTTTCAGCATCCTGGTGCTGTGCACCGGCAATTCGGCCCGCTCCATCCTGGGCGAAGCGATCCTCACCGCGTTCGGGCAGGGCCGGATTGTCGCCTACAGCGCAGGAAGCAAACCCAAGGGCATACCGCACCCCGGGGCACTGCGGCTGCTTGCTCGCAAGGGCATCGATACTTCCTCCTTCCGCTCGAAGAGCTGGAACGAATTCACTGGCACCGATGCGCCGCCCATCGACCTGGCGATCACGGTCTGCGGCAACGCCGCCGGCGAGGCATGTCCGGTGTTCATGGGCGCTCCGCTCAAGGCGCATTGGGGCCTACCCGATCCGGCTGATGTCGAAGGGAGCGAGGCAGATGTGGATGCCGCGTTCGAGCAAACCTGGCGCTGGCTCGAAATGCGCGTGAAAGCGCTGCTGGCACTGCCGTTCGAAACAATGGACCAGCACGAACTGATTGCCGAACTCGGACGAATTGGTCAGATGGAAGGGGCAGCCTGACCGATCATTTCGCGCATTTACTCACCCAATCGATGAAGTACCTTGTGCCCCATGACCGGTATTCCCGTTTGGCGTGCAGGATTTGAGCTTGAGGTCATCCTCGGGGGCCTTGGTGAACCCAGATTGGAGCAAGAACTGCGCGAGCACGGTCCGATGGACCTTGCCTCGCCCGCCTATTGCCGATTTGTCGCCGCGCGGCTGCGCGAACTCACCGGTAGGCGCTGGACGGCTCTCGCCAAGCCGCCGCGGCGGCCCGGATTTTACGTCGTCCCAGAATATGGCCTGGATCCCCTGCACTGGCCGCGCGACCGGTTAGCCGGTGTCGAACTTCTCACCCCGCCACTGCCACTCAACGACGCCGACGCCGTTCGCAGCGAACTGATCGACGCCATCTACGAGCTCGACGACGACTTCAACTTCATCCCCAGCGAGTTCACCGAGGACTGCGGGTGGCACATCAACATTGACGCGGGCGAACAGCGCCTCGATCCGGACCGGTTCATCGTGGGTGTCGATGAACTGGCGATACTTTCGCGAAATGACCGGCTTTTTTCGCGCTATACTGGCACGCAGCGCCATGCTGTAGGCATCACCCTGCTCCGACATCTCGCGCATGATTCATCCGGAAAATTCCTCGCAGGCTCGGCCCTCGACAACGTGCTCCTCGACCGCGCAGGCCGAGACAAGGGATATGCGGCAAATTTCTCCAAGCTGCTCAACGGCTATCTCGAACTACGCCATTTCAGCGCCGACAGCTTCTTCAATGGCGCGAGCCTCAACGAGCAAATTGAGCCAATCACCTTGGCGCTCGAATTGTGGCCGAGCCAGTCTGCGCCTCTGGACCGCGCATTTCGGCGGAAATTCGATTTGCTGGCACACTGGCTGAAACGGCACCGCAAAAAGCTCAGTTGGGAACTGCACCCAGGATGCACCGTCGCAGAAGGCCGCGTTCATTTTGCGGGGTCACCGCTCGGCTCGCTCGTCGCGAACGGCTTCGTCGAGGTCAATCTCTTCGGCCGCGAGGAATACGACTATGTTGCGACGATCCGGGATATCGAACTGCCCGACATCGCTGAAGCGGTTGCATTGCTCGCTCTCGACCTTGCCGAACTCCATAACCTCAACGCCAGTCGTAGTCTTTGCGCGAACAAACCCTTTCACTCGGCCATGCTGAAACTTGCGGCCGATCTGCGCAAGGACGCAGAACTGTCCAGCGCCGCTCAAACCAAATTCCTACTCGATGCCCGGGCAAGGCGACGGGAGGTAGGTCGCTAATCTGGTCCGCCAACCCTTAATCCAGCAGATTGAGCGCTTGAGCCCGGGCAATCTCGCGCCTCACACCTTCCGGTGACCATGACAGTCCGCCTCGCGGTGTCGGCTCGCGCAGATCTCTCGACAACCAGGAGGCGATATCGCGCAGCGTTGCATCGGGATAGGTGTTCAATCGATCAGCCACCAGCCTTGCGACACGAGTATCATGAGGAAGCCGGGGTGCGGCCTCGAGAATCGCCGGCGCCGCATAGCCGGCCTGCACCAGCGTTCGGCAGGCCTTGACCAGCGTCCTCTCGCTGAACGAGCGGACCGGCGGCGAAATCGCACTTACCTGCCGCAGAACCAACGCCCAAGGCAGATGGGGGCGCAAGCGCTCGACAGTCGGCAACCAGCGATGACGGCCGTCAAGCAGTTCGTTCAGATGCCGCTCCTTATGGCTGTAGCGGATCTCGGCGATTGCAGCCGGGTCGCGCAGGCGCATCTTCGGGTTTCCAGGCTTGGCGCCGCGCGCGACCGCAGCCTTGAGCCCGGCTCGGGTCCGCTCGCGGATCAGCGCGCGCTCGAACTCGGCAAATGCGCCCAACATCTGAGTCATGAGCATGCCCTGCGCGCTCGAGGTGTCGATCGGATCGTTGATCGAGCGGAAGTAAGCGCCCTTGGCACGCAGCGTCTCGACGATCTCGAGCAGATGCGCCAGCGAACGCGCCAGACGGTCTATGCGGACCACTAGCAGGGTGTCCCCCTTCCCCACGCGATCCAGGGCTCTGGCGAGGCTTGGACGCTCCTTGCTCGCCCCGCTGGCCTTGTCCTCGAAGATCACGCTGCACCCCTGCGCACGAAGAGCATCCTGCTGGGCCGCCGTGTCCTGTTCGTCGGTCGAAACGCGAGCGTAGCCGATCAGGGTCATCTGTCACATATCATAGAATGGAGGCATTCGGTCGGTTGCCCCCGTTGGATATAGCATTGGAGCAGTTATGGCCAGAGGCAACAATCCACACAAATCTGCGCGATTCCGGCCGTCCACCGGCATTTTCGCGTGCCAAAACCAGCCTCAAGTCATTGCCCGTGAAGTTGCCATTATCGGACAGTGAATACGCCGTCAAAGCTGAGTATACTTTGTCGGCGTATAGTATATTCTTTGGTCGATGGATTCCGCCCCTCCCCCGTGGCAACTGGCCCTCGCGCGGATCGAGGGGGCGCTGCCGTTCCTCCGCGCGGAAGTCGCCGATGGATTGGCGCGGATGTCACTGCGCCGGCTGTGGCGTGTCCATGTCCGCGACTTTCCGCAGGAAAACCAAGGCCCCGAGCACAATCCGGGGCTTGAAGCGGCCGAACTGACCCGCTCGTGGTATGCTGCCGAACGGCAGGACTTCCTGTCCTGGATCGCCCGGCGCGGCCCCCCTCCCCTCGCCCGCGCGGCCAGGCTCGCGCTCGCCGCGAAGGACGCACGCGAGAGCTTCTCATCGACCTTTGCGGCCGCCGACCGCGCGCTCGAACGGCTCGATGCCCTGCTGCCGGCACGCGAGCCCCTGGCAGCCCTGACCGAATGGCTCCGCCAGCTGCGCGAGGACGAGATCGACTTTCTCGAGGGCGGCAGCGAGGAGGTGCTGATCGAGGGCCGCGTGTTCCAGCGGTTCGCCGCGCGCGGGAGTGCCTGGGCCGCCTCGCTCGCCGCCGCGATGCGCCCTCAGCTGTTCGCCCTGGGCGCGGCGCCGCTGGCGCTCGCCGGGCTCGCCCCGCGCAGCGTTTTCCGCGCCGAACCCGAACGCCCCCTCCCCTCCCTGCTGGCGAGTGAGATCGGCGCGGCGGCGGGTGACGTAGGAGCGGACCTCGCCGCCGTCACGGCTATGGTTGGGCGCGGCGAAGAACGCCTCGCGGGCCTCTACGCCTCGTCGCAGGCGCCGGCGATGTGGCAAATGATTGGCGGGCTGGGTCCCCTCACCCGCGCCGAACTGGCCCGCGCGCTCGGCGTGACCCGCCGTACCGCTTCACAGGCCGCTACGGCGCTCGAGAAAGCCAATCTGGCGACGCTGCGCCCGGGAGACCATGCCTTGGCCCCCAAAGGCGCTCACAGAGGCCCCTGAGGCCTCCTACGGCGCCAACGCGACCTCGCGGTAAGGCACGCCGATCCGCTTAGGCGCGGACGCCCGGCGGCGCAGCAGATGGCGGGCAAAGCGCGCCGCCTCATCCTCGCTCGCAAATGAGACCGCCCTCCCCTGCCCTTTGGTCCCGATCCGCCCCCAGGCGAATTCGACGATTGAGGCTCCGAAAAGATCCTGGCTCAGAACGACGGTATAGCGACGCGCGATATTGCGTTCACCGCATACCGCCTCAAGCCAGACGAAGCTGCCGTGGTTCAAGCTGTCCATGCGACAGCACATGCCGCAGATGGAATCGCGCGTTCCAACGGGAATTATGAATCAGTCGAGTCAGACTGATTCACCCAGGCGATTTGTCACACGACTCACGGACGCCGCACGCCCCCAAAAGGTCAGGACGTCAGGATAGCCTCAATGGCCTTCAAGACTTCAGATGCCGATGCGCCGCTACGCGCGGGCACCTTGAAGGTATATCCGCTCCTCGAGGAATGGGCATAGCGCAAGATCACTTTGCCAGCGGCGCCCTTCACTTCGACCTCACCACCAGCAGGTTTTGCGGGAGCGACAGTTGCCCGAATAAGGCGCTTTGCGACTTCCGGAGCGGGCATAGCCGTTCCCAGATCTTCGCGCTCAGCAACAATGGTCCTGCTTTCTGCGGCCATCAAGTCCAGGGTGCGCTTCTCTGAAGTGAGTGGCTTGATGTCTCTTGCGATGCGGACCGTGATGCCATGCGTGTCCGGAAAGGCATTCACGATCTCGGCCGGCAACCGCGCCACATCGAGCAGGCGGCTGAGCCATGAGCGCGAAATCTTCAGATGCTCTGCCATTTCACTCTGGTTGGAATCATAGAACTCCTCCAGCGCCCGTGAATACTCCTTCGCCCGTTCCCAGTCTGAGATATCTTTGCGCGACCGGTTCTCAATGTCCGAAACCCTGAACGCTTCCTCGTCCGAAACGTTTTGGATCGTGACGAGGTATTCATATTCCGGGTGATGATGCTCGCGCAGCCACTGAACGGTCCACCATCGCCTTACGCCCGCGATAATTTCGAAGTCGTAGTCTGGGTCATCCTTGAGGCGACGCACGATCGCGGGAATGCGCTGCTTCTTAGCGGAGAGGAATGCGTCAATGAGATCGCGGCAACTCTCTTCGTTCAAGTGGTCCAGATCGCGGTTATGCAGACGCCAGGGACGACAGCGAGATGGGTCGACCCACTCGGTACGATCCGTGACGACTTTCCCGGCAGCAATTCTCGCAAGGCTCTGACTACGGCTCGCCATAATGCTTTCCGATGGCGCAGGGCTGCCGACGTCGATCTCGTCGTCGAGCCCCTCTGTCAAACTGCTGCCGAAGCCCCGGTTACCCTTTGCCATCGCCTACTCCAAACCTTTCAAATCACATTTGGCGGTCGCTTGTTGCCACGTGGCAACAAGCCCTGCCTGGGCCTCGATTTCACCCTGAATCTTCGCACGTTGCCACGTGGCAACATCCATCGTTCAGCCAACAAAATCTCGCCCTATCTCACCAATCCAATTTCTCAAAACATGGGCTTAATTGTTGTATTTTAACTGTATTTTCTCTTTGTTGCCACGTGGCAACGGCCCTAGACCGCCTCCCCTGCCCTGCTCACCCAGGACCGAATGACATCCGCCTCGATTTCTCTGCAAACGTCGCTCAAATGCTTCATGCACCGGTTGTGAACCTCATGGGATGTCACCGGTCGATCAAGTTCAAAGACCGTCTTCATGCGCGAGCTGGCATTGTCGATTTCTGCGCTGGTCTTGAGGACAGAAGTCGCCATCGAGCCGCCGAAGACCTGCCGCATCATCGAAAGAATCTCGCGGTGCATAGACTTGCTTTCATCCACCCTGCTGCCAACGAGGCGGATAAAGTTGTAGGCCGGCTTCACCCGCTTCGCGAGCTGCTCGAGCTGCTTCATCGTTGTGCGCGCCATGTCGATAAACGACACGGTCGATGCGAAGTCGATGACGCTCGGCGGCACAGGAATTACCATCGCATTCGCTGCCTGCAGCACTGCCATCGAAACCATGCCAAGCGCCGGAGGCGGATCCATGATGACGATGTCGTAGTCATCGACGACCGTATCGATGGCTTCGGCGATCATGTCGATGATGTCGAAGTTCTGATTTTGTGCCAGGTAGCCGGCGATCTCGTATTCTAGATTGTAGAGCTTGAGATTGGCGGGGATCAGGTCGAGCCCGAAAAAGTGCGTCTTCCGGATGATCGAACGAACGCCCAACAGTTCAGGATTATGGAAGTGGCCGTAGAGGGTATCATCCTCGGTCAGATCGACATCCGGCCGATAGCCAAACATCATCGTCGAGCTGGCTTGGCTGTCGCAGTCGATGAACAGTACCCTATAGCCGTGAATGGCAAAGTGCTGTGCGAGGTGCAGAGCCACAGTCGACTTACCTACGCCCCCTTTGAAGTTCGAGACGGAGATGACCGCCGGGGTGTCCGTCGGAGCGCGCCACGGGCGAGTGCCAAAAACGGCACGCATATGATCCAATTCTTCCAATGAGTACTGGACCCGGTGGCCAGAAGCGGTTCGGTCGCGCTGGGGGAGGCGGCCATCACGCTCAGCTTCGCGAATTGCAGACGCTGTTCGCCCCACAAGGGAGGCCGCCTTCGAAATGGAATACGACGGGCCAACCTTTTGCCCGGTCTCCGGATCGAGCGCACCGTCACGAATACGCTTCAGGATGGTGAGGGCCTTGCGGTGCAGATTGCCAAGGCCGTCTTCCAAGAGTTCATCGGGTTGTGCGTCGAGCGCTGCGTCGGTAGCCATGATCACCGCTTTGTGAGATTGAGGGCGCCAATTAGCACTCTTGGCAGTTTTGAGCAAACTTCGGCCACCAACCTTACAAATTGACCGATGATCTCCGTGCCGTTTCGCGAATCAGGAGTCGGCTCGATGCAGCACGTAGGGACTCAGACCGATGATGTCGGGTCCAGGGAGGGGGTCAGCGGGCGACAACCCCACAGTCAGATGGGCGCCCTGACGGCCGAATTGATCCGGCTGTGGACAATCACCGATGATCTCGGTGCAAGCCGATGAATTCAGTGCGTTTCCCCGATGATCTCGGTTCCCTTTGGACCGATGATCTCGGAGCCCATACCTACTAAAGGAATCTCCTAGAAAAACCGATTCGCGAATCGCTTTTTTCAAAATTGAGATTGGATTTGGTTTCGCCCCGCCGAACCGCTCCGAGATCATCGGCCAACTTGGAGGTTTTAGGCTCGGAAACCCGTCGAAACTGCCAATGGCCTTGCTTTCGAAGCTCAAACCTGTTGTTTAACGACCAACCCGAGGCTCCAATGAGTCGGGAAGGGACGGTTCAATGAGCGGAGACACACTGCGTCCAATCGGACATCAATACGCCCTAGCAATGCTAGGCGGCGGTGAAGAGCGAGTCCGCTCCCTAGCGCAGTCTGCCGGCACTCAACTCACGATGGATGCCTTCCTTCGCGTCCAGGACGAAGAACCCGTTCCGGCATTTCTACATTCCGCATTGTGCGCCATGTCGCTGCCGACCAAGCGTCCGAAGGATGATACTCTACCGATTCTTCGCGAAGACGGAAAATATGCACTGGCCATCAATCCACGGCCGGTTCTCCAGACGGTGGACGGTAAGCCCGTGCTACGAAGCGTTGGTGTGCCATATGGAGCTTATCCACGCGTTGCGCTGATCTATCTGCTTTCTCAGGCCGTCACTAAGCGATCGCGAGACGTTTATTTAGGGCGTAATTTCACGGAATGGATGCGCCGACTTGGCTACCAGACCGTCTCTTATGGCCCACGGGGAACGGCCAATCTGATGCGCGAGCAAGTCGATCGGCTGCTTGCGTGTGAATGGCAAATTCGTTGGGAAGGCAACGACGCCGGCGACAACGCATTCGCCGTGCGAGACGTAAAGATTTCAAACGAATACGCCGGATCGCTGGAAAAAAATGGCGCGTTTGCTCGCGAAATCCGGATGTCCGAGGCGTTCTACAGTCACCTTATCGACCACGCCGTTCCGTTGAACGAAATTGCAATCCGTGAGCTCAAAGGCACACCCACAGCGCTCGATCTATATACCTACCTCGCGTATAGGCTCCCGCGGATCAGCAGCGACCGAGGCCAGGTAATATCTTGGGACCAATTGGCCAAGCACTTGGGGAACGACGCCGACAGCAAACGCTTCCGCCAGACCGTGCGCGAAACAATGCAATTGGTCTCCGCTGTCTACCCGAACGCTGACGTCGATTTCAGCGGCAGGAAAGTAGTGCTGCGGCCTTCGCCGGCACCTTTAGAGCGGAAGCTCGTTGGCCCGCACTTGCGGTTGCTGGGCGCTCCGGCCCCGGAAACCGCACCGAGATCATCGGTCACGAAAGCTCCTCGGTCGACTGTTCGGGACATCAAGGTCTCCGAGCCCGTATTCCCTTTCCCAGCAGGCAGCCTGACCTATGGCGAAAGGGAAACTAAGTTCCGAGCAATCGGGCTTGAGAAGGGTAAGCCCTGGTGCGTCGACACCATGGCGAACGCATTCCGCACCGGCTTTCCCGGTATCAAACAAGAGCGGACCGATGCGGAGTGGATGAGAGTCTGGGAAGCCTTTGTCATTCGTTATGCCGAGCGACGCGCAAATTCGGATGCCGGCTGACCGATGATTTCCGAGCACTTCGGTTAGGCTGAAGCGCAGGACGAGGGGGAGGGGAGCAGGGTCGAACTGGGCAGTCATGCCCATCGTCAACAACAATCCCAGTCCCGAACTACGCAGCCTTGTTCGGCGCATCGGGGGCAATTGGTCCGGCAATACCGCAATGTGTCGGTGCCCTTGCCATGCCGACAGAACCCCATCTCTGTCCATCCGCCAGGGTGATCGAGCCATTCTCGTAACGTGCCACGCAGGTTGCGAGAGCCGGGACGTAATCAGAGCACTTCGACGCATCGCAGACCTGCCGACGGTCGATGCCTCTGGCATGACCCCCAGCTTCCAGCGCAACACGGGAATTCACCTCGCAATCTGGCAAGCCGGTCGACCGATCGAAGGGACTTTGGCGGAGCGCTATGTGCGCTATGTGCGCCAAATCTGGGCACCACTCGAAGACCTGCGCTTTCACCCCCGGTGTCCACGAGGGCAGGGAAAGCTTGCGAACTTCGAGCCGGCGCTCCTCGTCGCGATGCGCAAGGCGGGCGCGATCGCCGCGATCCAGCGGATTTTCCTCAATCAGTCGACATCGGCCTACACCGAGAAGCGCGTCCTCGGTCAGGCTGTCGGCGCTGCATGGACCAACGGCCCGCAAGGCAAGACCATCGGCATCTGCGAGGGGTTCGAGACTGCGGCCGCCTATACGTCGCTCACGGGTATCCAGGCCTGGGCGACCATGGGTGCCAAACGCTTTCACCAGGTCGACATCCCGGCCTCAGTCGAAACGGTGATCCTGCTGGCCGACAACGACGCCGAGGGCAGGCGGGCGCGCGATCGGGCAGCAGAGTCGTACCGCCGCCCCGGCCTTGCAATCGAGACCGAATGGCCGCCCGGCCGCATGAACGACTGGGCGCAGCTTCTGAAGCGGTGAGGGGAGGGGGGCTGGAGCGGGCGTGCCGCTGATCGGCACGAGCTCAGGAGTTCACCGCATGACCACAACGATTCCGCGCGCCAGCGCCATTCTTTGCGCTGCGCGCACACTTGCCGCCAAGCTGCTCCTCGCTGTTCCGATCAACCGCGCTGCTTTGAGCGAAGCCATGACCGAGAGTGCAGGCGGCAATGACGCCGCAGGTGCCTGGGAGCAGCGCGACAGTTTCGAAGCGCTGGAAGTCTCGCTCTCCTTGGCCATTCCCGAGCTTGTCGGCCGCATGGACGTCAGCGCCGCGATCAGCACGCTCGAGGCGCTGGCGCGCGAGTTGCCAACCCACACGGTGCGCAGCGAGGATCAGATCCAATTCCAGCAGTTCTCGACGCCGCCGGCACTGGCCCGTCTTGCAGTTCATCTGGCGCGGCTTTCGAGCGATGACGTGTTGCTCGAACCGAGCGCAGGCACGGGGATCATCGCTTCGCTTGCCAAGGGCGCGGCCAAGGATCTGATCCTCAACGAACTCGAGCCAACCCGCGCCGACCTGCTCGAGGCCGTGTTTCCGGGCACGAAGGTCTACCGCCACGACGGTGCTAAACTCAGCGCGCTGCTCTCCGGGACTGAACAGCCCAGCGTCATTCTGATGAACCCGCCGTTTTCGGTGTCGCAATCGCGCGGGGAAGATCAGAACACCGCCGCCAGGCACTTGCGGGCCGCCCTCGACCATCTGCTGCCGGGTGGCCGGATCGTTGCGATCATGCCGGACTGGTTCTCGCCCTCGGCGAGGTACGAAGAAACCTTCCGGCGCACCCTTGAAGGCGCGCGGGTCGTCCTGTCGCTCCGTCTGGACAAGGGCGGCTATGCCAAGCACGGCACCGGGATCGCCGTTCGCGTGCTGGTGATTGACAAGGTGCCAGGCGAGATCGGCGTATCCACGATCAATCGCGGTTCGGTCGGCGAACTCTTCGCCGCGCTGCCAACCGTGCCACTCCGGGCGCCGTTGCGTGATCCAACACCGTCGGCAGCGCCCCGACCAAAGCTCAGCCTGTTCCGCTCGGTGAAGACCGGGCCAGCCCGGCCCGTGATCGTGCGAGCTCCCAAGACCAACGACGTCCGCCCCGTATCTTACGAAGTTCTGGCCGAACCTGCTGCGATGGGCGAGCAGCGCGGGGTCTATGCCGATTACCGGCCTTCACGCGTGGTGATCGCGGAAGCCGGCGAACATCCGACCCACCTCGTCGAATCCGCCGCCATGGCCTCGATCGCCGCGCCGAAACCCAACTACGTGCCCTCACTGCCCGAACGCACGGTCACCGCGCGGCTGCTGTCCGCCGCCCAGCTCGAAACCGTGATCTATGCGGGCGAGGCCTGGAGCCGCGATCTCCACGGCCGCTTCAGCCATCCTGCTGGCGAGGTCGCGCTCAAGGAGGATCCCGAGGGCAAGCTCTATCGCACCGGGTTCTTCCTTGGCGATGGCACCGGGGCAGGGAAGGGGCGGCAGGCAGCGGCCTGCATTCTCGACCAGTGGCTGAAGGGCAATCGCCGCCACATCTGGATTTCGAAGAACGCGCCTCTGCTCGAAGACGCCCAGCGCGACTGGACAGCGATTGGCGGGCTCCCCTCGGATATCCTTGAACTCTCACGCTGGAAAATCGGTGAGGAAATCACCGCACCCGAGGGCATCCTGTTCGTACCCTACGGCACGCTCAGAAGCTCGCGTGTCGAGGATACCCGGCTCGACCAAATTGTCCGCTGGGCTGGCGAAGACTTCGAAGGCGTCATCGTCTTCGACGAAGCTCACGAAATGGGCGGCGTCGCCGGCGGGGAAGGGGCCTTGGGGCAGAAGCAGGGCTCGCTTCAGGGCATCGCCGGCGTGCTGCTCCAGAACACGTTGCCGCGCGCCCGCGTGCTCTATGCCTCGGCGACCGGCGCCTCGGACGTCAACAACCTCGCCTATGCGGTCCGGCTTGGCCTGTGGGGGCCGGGCACGGCGTTCGCAACCCGCGAGCAGTTCATCAGCGAAATCCGCGACGGCGGGATTGCCGCGATGGAATTGGTGGCCCGTGACCTCAAGGCCTCCGGGCTCTACCTCGCCCGGGCGCTCAGCTTCGCAGGGGTAGAGTACGACATCCTGCGCCATGACCTGACCTCTGAGCAGATCGCGGTCTACGATACCTATTGCGAGGCCTGGACGATCATCCACCAGAACCTCGAGGCCGCGCTCGAACTCACCGGCATCGTCGATGGGCTCGAGAACAAGACCCTCAACAGCGGCGCCAAGGCAGCGGCGCGCAGCCGGTTCGAAGGCACCAAGCAGCGCTTCTTTGGACAGGTGCTGCTCTCGCTGAAGCTGCCCTCGATCTATCCCGCGATCGACGAGCACCTGGGCGAGGAGGACAGCGTGGTGGTCCAACTGGTGAGCACGGCGGAATCCATCCTCAACCGGCGGCTCGATGAACTGGAACCGGCTGAGCGTGAGGCCCTCGACATAGCCTATGACTGCAAGGAGTACGTTGTCGATTACCTCACCCGGGCCTTCCCGACCCGGCAGATGGAGGAATACAAGGACGAGCTCGGCGACGTGCGCTCGCGGCCGATGTGGGACGAGGCGGGCAATCCGGTCCACAACCCGCAGGCCGAGGCCGCCCGCGCAGACCTGATCGAGCATATCTGCGCCATGCCGCCGATCCCGACTGCGCTCGATGCCTTGCTCGAGCATTACGGGGTGACTGCGGTGGCCGAGGTCACGGGGCGCAGCAAACGCCTGGTCCGGGACGGATCGGGTCAGCAGCGCCTCGAAAGCCGCTCGCCCCGGACCAACCTTGCCGAGACGACCGCGTTCATGACGGGAGCCAAGCGCATTCTGGTGTTCTCCGATGCGGGCGGTACGGGGCGCAGCTATCACGCCAGTCTTGATGCCAAGAACCAGCAGCGGCGGGTCCATTTCCTGCTTGAGCCCGGATGGCGCGCGGACCGTGCGATCCAGGGGCTGGGGCGCACCCACCGCACGCACCAGGCCTGCCCGCCGCTGTTCCGCCCGGTAACCACCGACTGCAAGGGCGAAGCCCGGTTCACCAGCACGATCGCGCGGCGGCTCGACGCATTGGGCGCGCTGACCCGCGGCCAGCGCCAGACCGGCGGGCAGGGGATGTTCGATGCGTCCGACAATCTCGAGAGCATCTACGCCAAGCACGCCTTGCACGACTGGTACGGCCTGCTGGCGACGGCCAAGCTCAAGAGCACGACCTTGTCCGAGTTCCAGCGGATGAGCGGGCTCGCTCTCACCGACCAGGACGGGATCCTGCGCGAGGACCTGCCGCCGATCCAGCGCTGGCTCAACCGCATCCTCGCCATGAAGATCGCCGTCCAGAACGCCATCTTCGACGAGTTCCTGACCCTTGTCGAAACCCGCGTCTCGGCAGCCAAGGAAGCCGGCACCTTCGATATCGGCGTCGAGACCGTGGCGGTCGAGGCCTGCGAGGTGCTGTCCGACACGGTGATCCGGACCGATCCTGTGACCGGCGCGACCTCGCACCTGCTCGAGCTGTCGCTGACCCAGCGGCGCAAGGTCCTCTCGCTCGAGCGCGTGCTCAAAATGGCATCCTATGAGGAACAGCCGCTGTTCCTGCGCAATGACAAGTCCGGCAAGGTCGCGCTCGGCATCGCGGCGCCCTCGCACATGGACGAGGAGGGCCACATGATCCGCCGCTACGAACTCGTGCGGCCGCTGCGCAGCGAGTACCTGCGCGCTGACCGGCTCGACGAGTCCGCCTGGGAGCCCATCACCAAGTACACGTTCAGCGCGCTGTGGGACGAGGAATACGCCGCCGACGAGAGCCAACTCGTCACCGAGACGGTCTATCTCGCAACGGGGCTGCTCCTGCCAATCTGGGGCGCGCTTCCCAAGGAGGATCTCACGGTCAACCGCATCGTCGACAAGTCCGGCGCCTCCTGGCTCGGCCGCCATGTCCACGACCTCTACGTCGATGCGACCCTCGAGAAGCTCGGGGTTGCCCGCAAGGCGCAGACCGATCCCGCCGAGATTGCTGCCGCCGTCCTTGGCGGGGGCACCTGGAAGGCGGCACATCCCCTCAATTTCACGATCCGGACGTCCCGGGTGAACGGTTCCCGAAGGATCGAGATCGTCGATGCCGAAGCCGCGCGCATTCCCGAGCTCAAGGCCAAGGGCTGCTTCACCGAGATCATCGCCTACAAGACACGGGTGTTTGTGCCCCTCGACCGGGTCGAGGCGATCATCTCCGGCATTGCCGGGCGGGCCTGACCTGAATTGACGGACGTTAGGCGAGGCTGGCCGAGGGGATATCCGTCCAGCGCGTGGTGAAACTCGGCGACAGGTTCTCGCGCCGCATGCGCCATTCGCCGTCCTTCCGGGCCAATCCCAACCTTGCCGCGCCGCGCCCATAGCGGGCGTTGATCTGGTCGATCGCGCTCATAAGTCCGTCGTCAGGTGCCTCGATCCTGTCGAACAACGAGGCGGGCGCGGCGCCCGGCATGCCGAGATCGAGCAGCAGCACGCCAGCCTTTCGCCAGCCATAGCCCTCACGCCAGATGCGCTCGAAGATTCGCAGCACGGTGGCGGATATCTCGCGGGTATCCGACGTCGGCCGATGAAATGTCGCCGAGCCCGACAGCGACTTCTGCGGCGCATTTTGCGCAAAGGGATCGGTCCGGATGAATAACTGGACCGCGCCGGCTACTTGCCCGGCATGACGCACCTTTTCGGCGACCCTTTCGGCAAAGCTCATCACGGCGTCATGGACCTGGCCTTTGTCACGGATCGCCGCGCCGAATGTTCGCGAGCAGCACGTGGTCTGCCGGGGCGGGGGCTGGTCTTCGAGGGCATGGCAAACGAGGCCGCGCAGTTCATGGACGGTGCGCAGGCCGACCACGCCCATCCGTTGCCGGACCCAGCCATCGGGCGCGTTGGCGAAATCGTGAGCTGTGTGAATACCGCGCTCCTCGAGCATCACCGTCCAGCGCCTGCCAACGCCCCAGACATCGCCGACCGAGGTCTTGCGCAAGGCTGGCTCGATCCACGCAGGATGATGGACAAGATCAAGCACCCCGCCTGCCTTGGACGATTTCTTGGCCAGGCGGTTGGCGAGCTTGGCCAGCGTCTTGGTTGGGCCAACGCCGACTGAAACCGGGATGCCAGTCCACCGGGTGGTTTGCTCGCGCAGTCCCCGGCACCAATCGGTGAGGCTGGGTACGGCCAACTGGTCGAGATCGAGGAAGCACTCGTCGATGCTGTAGATTTCATGGGCGGGGGCGCTCGAGCCCAGCACGGTCATCACGCGCTCGGAAATATCGCCGTAGAGCGCGTAGTTCGACGAGCAGACAGCAATGTCATGCTCCTCGACCAGCCTTCTGATTTTGAACATCGGCGCGCCCATTCCGACGCCGAGCGCCTTGGCTTCGTTCGAACGCGCAATGACGCAGCCATCGTTGTTCGAGAGGACCACAACCGGTCGCTCCCGCAGGCGAGGCTGAAACAGCCGCTCGCAGGATGCATAAAAGTTGTTGCAGTCGACCAGCGCGAAGGTGGCCATCAGCGGCCACAATGGCGCCGGATGCTCGTGGTGACGACGCCCCAGATCTCGCAGTCGTTCTCGCCAATCGGCAGCGTGGGATAGTCCGCGTTCTCGGCTGCGAGATGCCATTGCCCCGCGACCCTTTTCAGGCGTTTGACGGTCAGTTCGCCGTGGAGAATGGCAATGACGATGTCGTCAGGCTGCGGGCTGATCCCGCGATCGATGACCAGCAGATCGCCATCGAATATCCCGGCATCGCGCATCGATTCCCCGGCGGCGCGGACGAAGAACGTGGCTGCGGGCCGGCGGATCAAATGCTCATTGAGGTCGAGCTTGCCCTCGATATGATCGTCCGCAGGACTGGGAAAGCCCGCCGGAACCTGCGTTCCGAACAGCGGTAGTTCGAGTTTGGGCGGGCAATCGACAAGGCGCAGCACGAGAATTGTTCCAGATACCAGGGTTGGAACATAAAAAGAACAGGTGCGCCGTGATTCGTCAACTCACGCGAACACGCACCGGTGAGCCGAATGTGGCTTGCAGCACTGGCGAGAGCGTCCTGACTGACCTAAAGGCCCCGGAATGTCGGCAATCAAAGATATCGCGCAGTTGGGAAAACTTGTTGCGGCCCAGCATGGCTGGCCCGCCGCCAAGGCCTTCAAGGCCTATGAAATGACTGATGCTGATCGCGATGCCTTGTCACGCTGCGCCATTGATCTGCTCAAGGTTTTTCCGCCTATCCCCGGTGCCTGCGCGCTGATGAGCGCGGCTTTGGCCGTCTCGCTCGAACGGCAGATGGCTGCGCCGATCTACGTGGTTGCCGGAATGCTGGCCGTGGACGGCGAGCCAGTCTTCGGGAATCGGCAGCCCTTTGATGGAGCGCAAGTCTTCAGCGCCTCGAACCCCGACTGGGACGGACACGTATGGGTTATGGTCGGCCCCTATGTGGTCGATATCTCGATATTTCGGACCGCCTACTCGAGGCAAGGACCAGCAAAGCTCTCCAAGCATATCGATCTGGCCTTCGGCCCCAACAAGGGGCTGTACGTTGATCGCTGGAAGCGGACGTCGCAGCTCGGGCTCAGTTATGAACCGCAATATGTCCTGAGCGCGGACGAAGTCACCCGCCTGATGGGCGGGGCATACCAAGTCATCAAACAGGGGCTATCCGCCTAACCGTCACTCCGCGTCGATCAGCAGATGGTAGCGCGTCGACTTGAGGGTCCCGGTCTGCCCAAGCGCGCCCATCGCCACCAGTTCCTGCAGGTCACGCGTCGCGGTCGCGCGCGAGGTGTCAGCGATGGTGACGTAGTTTGCCGCGCTTAGCCCGCCCTTGAAGCCATCGAGGCCCTCGCGTAGCATGCGGACGATCACCTTTTCCTGGCGCGCATTGAGGCACCTGCGAAATTTGTCGTGGAACCGCGTCTTGGCGAGCAGGAAATCGATGAGAGCAAGGCTGTGTGCCTGCGCCTCCAGTACCGTCTCGGCGAAATAGACGAGCCAATCGGTGACCTCATTGCTCTTGTTGGCGGCTTCGAGCGCATCGTAATAGGCCGAGCGCCTGCGCTGGATCGTCTGCGATAAGGCGATGAGACTGGGCTGCCCGATTGCCTGCGACAGCGCCTTCTCCGAGATCGCCCGGCCAATGCGGCCATTGCCATCCTCAAAAGGATGGATGCTGACGAAGTAGAGATGGGCGAGGCCCGACCGGGTGAGGGCGGGCAGGGGCACCGTGCCGGCAGGACCGCTCGCGGCGAACCAGTCGAGGAACCGGGCCATCTCATCCGCCATCGCGCTCGACGGCGGAGCTTCGAAGTGAACGGTAGGCTTGTGCAGCACGCCAGAAACCACCTGCATCGCATCCTCGTGCTCGCGGTAGCGACCGACCGCCTCGACGTCGCTGCGCCCGCTCAGCACCAACCGGTGCCAGTGCGACAGAACGTCCTCGGTGAGCAGATCGGCAAAGCCGCGGTAGAGGTCGATCATCATTTCCGCGATCCCGCGCTCGGCGGGCAGAACGCGGCGCTTCTCGGTCTCAAGCCCGAACTCGCGGCGCAGCGATACCTGGACGCTGTCGCGGTTGAGCAACTCGCCCTCGATCTGCGAGGTCTTGATCGCTTCGTCGGTCATCACGTCGAGAACGACGCTCGTGCGGTCCTCTTCGCCCAGGTGCTTCACCACGCCGATCATGACACCCGACTGCTGCAGGAATCGCGCCTCGAGCGCGGCGAGAGCAGCGCCGTTCCAGCGAAAATCAGGCCAGTCCGGCTGCTGCCAGTTCCACTTCATGAGGCATTGATCCTGCGTTTATGCCTCACCCCATACCGCATCTTGAGGCATAAATCCACAATTTATGCCTCACGGCACCACGCCGACCCCATGAAGACGCGCCGTCGCGCCTGGGAGTTCGGGCAATCCTAAAATCGTGAGGGGAGGGGGGCTGGAAGAGGTGAGCCGAAGGGCTCGGCCAAATCCGGCCTTCAGGAGCACTCCCATGAACGACATCGAGTTGATCCCGCTCGGCAAGCTACGGCTGTCCGAAGCCAACGTCCGCAAGAACGACAGCAATCTCTTCATCGAAGAGCTTGCGGCGAACATCGAGGCCAAGGGCCTCCTCCAGAACCTGATCGTGGTGCCCGCCAAGAAGCGGGGCATGTTCGACGTGACTGCGGGCGGCCGTCGCCTTCGCGCCCTCAACTTTCTGCTCGGCGCGGGCAAGCTCCCCAAGGACCACCCCGTTGCCTGCCGGGTGCTCGATATCGACGCCGCCGAGCAGTCCGAACTCTCGCTGATCGAGAACGTCATCCGGCTCGACATGACCCCGACCGACGAGATCCGCGCATACAAGCACTTCGTCAACGAGGGCAGCGACCTCGACGCGATCGCCAAGCGGTTCGGCCGTACCCGCCGATTTATTGAAGGCCGTCTGCGGCTTGCAGACCTCGCTGATCCGATCTTCGCCGCGCTCGAAGAGGGCAAGATCACCCTCGACGTCGCCAAGGCCTATGCGACGGCGCCCAACCACGACCGCCAGATGATGGTCTGGAACGAGCTGTCGAATAGCTGGCAGGGCAACAACCCTGATTCCATCCGCCGCATGGTGACGCACAGCGCGATCCGCTCGTCTTCGCCGATGGCGAAGCTCGCGAGCGAAGCCGAATACCTCGCCGCCGGCGGCAAGATCGAACGCGACCTTTTCACCGAGGACGGTGGCGAGACCTGGATCGATGCCGAGATCGCCCAGCGCATTGCCGGCGAGAAGCTCCAGGCCTTTGCGGCCGAGATTGCCGAAACCTCCGGCTATGCCTGGGTGCGTCCGATCCTTGAGACGCGCGTCACCTACAACGCGACCGAAGACCTCCATCAGGTCCATCTCGAACCGGCGCCACTCACCGAAGAGGAACAGGTCGAGGCTGACAAGCTGCTCGAGACGATCTCGGCGCTCGAAGCCGAAAGCGAGACGCTCGACGAGGACGACGAGGCGGCCGCTGCCGAATTCCAGAGCCGCTGGGATGCCGCGAGCAGTGCCTATGACGCGCTCCACGACAAGCCCCCGGTGATCCCCGAGGAGATGAAGGCCAATGTCGGCTGCTTCGTGATCATCGGCGCCGACGGCCAGCCCACGGTCGCGAGCGGCCTCTACAGCGACAAGCCGCTCGAGCGCCGTAAGGCGCGTGGGGCCGACGCGGGCGAGGGCGCCAGCGGGGCAGCAGGAGAGGGCGGTAGCGCCTCGTCCGCGCCCAAGCCGCTTTCGCAGAAGCTGGTCGAGGAGCTCGCGGTCCAGCGCCGCGACATTCTCGCCATCAACCTCGCCTCGAACCCGGCGATCGCACTCGACTACCTGATCTTCGCCATCGCCGACTCCCGCGCGCTCTACAGCGCGCAGGCCCTGGGCACGACGTTGCGCGCGCCGTCGCCCTCGCTCTACCTCGCCAACTACCCGGAAAGCCCGGCGCATACGCTGATGGCTGACATGCGCGAGACGCTCGACCTGTCGTGGACCGAGCATCGCCGCACCGTCGACCGGTTCTCGGCGTTCAGCGCGCTCGACGACGATGCCAAGGCAAGCTGGCTCGCCTGGTGCATGGCAAAGACGCTGGAGGCTAGCATGGGGATCGACAAGAAGGCGGGCCAGTCCGGACCCGAGCCGATCGACCTTCACGACCATCTCGCCGCCCTGATGGGGATCAACGTCGCCAGCCACTGGCGGCCGACCTCTGCCAACTACTTCGACCGCGTCAGCAAGCAGACGCTGCTCGCCCATGTCAGCGAGGTCGGCGGACCGACCATGGCGGCGAGTTTCATGGGCTCGAAGAAGGGCGACCTCTCGGCTTCCTGCGAGAAGCTGTTCGCCGGCGAGACCATCGTCGCCCCCGAGGTGAAGGAAGCCGCCCTCGCGTGGGTACCCGAAGCCATGCGGTTCCGGGTGCTCGCTGCGAGCGAGCCCGATGACGAAGCGCCGGTCGAGCCCGAACCCGAGAGCGATGCGGGCGAGTTCGAACCTGCCGAAGAGCAGGACGCCGAGGCCGGCGAGACCGCCGACGCCTGAACCAGCCTCGCCGGCACGCTGCCCGCGCATCCCATGCGCCCTGCGGCAGCGTGCCGGTCCATCCAGGAACCACTTCATGACCATGATCACCAAGCTGCGCGCCCGGGTCTCTCCGCACGCGATCTCGAAGGTCACCCGGATCTTCAACGGGACCCTCGACGACATCTTCAATGAGCTCTTCCAGAACGCCCGCCGCGCGGGTGCGACCAGCATTGCCGTCACCGCCGAGCACGTGGGCGATGCCTGCCTCATCACGGTAGGCGATGACGGCGCCGGGATTGCCGACCCGGTCGACCTTCTCTCACTTGGCCAATCCGACTGGTCCGACGAGTGCCGTACGCGCGAGGACCCGGCGGGCATGGGGTTCTTCAGCCTTGCTGGCCTCGACACGGTGGTCAGTTCGCAAAGCGGTGCCGACGCGTTCTCGATGGCGATCACCGGCGATGCCTGGACCGGCGAAGCCGACATCGAGGTGCTGCCCTTCGATGGGCCGCGCGGCACGACAATCGCCTTCCGGTTCGATCCGCAGCCTGACGGCAAGCTCGAACGCTGCGTCGAGGCAGCCGCCCGGTTCCTGCCGCTTGCCGTCACCTACAACGGCAAGGATCTCGCGCGGGCCGATTTCCTCGCCGATGCGCACAAGGTCATCGAGCAGGGCGGCTTCCGCATCGGCGTCTTCCGCGACCGGCATTCACCGCATATCGCGACGCTCAACTTCCATGGGCTTACTCTCAAACACGCCTTTCCGGTCGTGAAGGAAGTCCATCACACCCAGTGGTCCGTGCAGGTCGACGTCATCGACGCGCCCGATCTCGTCCTGGTCCTGCCCGCCCGCAAGGAAATTTACCGCAATGCCGCGCTCGACCGGCTCGCGGCACTCTGCCGCGAGGCGATCTTTTCGGTCATCCGCGAGGAACCGTTCCACCGCCTGAGCTTCGAGAACTGGCTCGAGGCGAGCTTGCATCACGACGACTTCCCGCAGGCAGCGCGGCAATTGCCGCTGTGGTACCCGACCCTCGCCCGCGACAGCTACCGCGAGGTGCCGCGGTTTGCCGACCTCGAGGCGGGTGCGGCGATCTACGATGACACCGACTCCTTTGACGCGGTCACCTTCGGCCGCGCCTTGCGGCGCTCGAACGGCGGCGAGATGCATCGTCTGGGCGGCCCAGAACCGCGCGCCTTCTACGAGCCGATCACCAATTTCATCGGCTATCCCTGGTACGACGCCCTCCCGGCCTTTGTGCGCACCGGCGAGCGCTTCACCTTCGACGGCGGCATGCCTGCGGGCGAAGCCGAGGCCGTCACCCTGCGCCCAGACGCGATCACCATCGAACTCACCGACCAGCACGACCAGCGGCTCGATCTCGAAACCGACTTTGCGATCATGGAAGATGCCGACTCATGGGGCGATCCCGACTGCGCGCGCATTGCGCTGACCCGGAACACCGCGCTTGGGCCCGATGATCTCACCGACCTCATCATCGATGCGGTGTTCAGCCCTTCCGACGATTCCGATGCGGACAGCTACGACACCCAGGAGACCCGCTTCCGCCACGATGCGGCGGTGCGTGCCCATGCCATCCTCGAAGGCGAGGACGCGGCGATCCTTGCCGGCATCCGCATGGCCTTCGCCGACCGGGTCGCCTGGCGCATTCCGCACGGGCGCACGCTGCGCCTCTCCTGGTCGAGTGCAGCCTCTGACATCACCCTCGATCCTGCCCAGGAGGGCCCGGCCCAATGACCCGTCATCCCAAACCCGACGTCGCGCAGGTCATCACCGACCTGATCCTCGAGAAGATCGCCGCCGGCACCGCCCCGTGGCTCAAACCCTGGACCTCGACCAGCACGCGGCCGCTCCGCCACAACGGAGTCCCCTATTCCGGGATCAATACCTTCTTCCTTTGGGCGGTCGCCGAAAGCCGGAGCTACGCCAGCCCCTACTGGATGACCTTCCGTCAGGCGCTCGAACTCGGCGCCCATGTCCGCAAGGGCGAGAGCGGCTCGTTCAGCGTGTTCTACAGCTCCGCGCGCAAGACCGACACCGATCGCGAGACCGGTGAAACAACAGAGAAGACGATCCGGTTCATGAAGTGGAACCACGTGTTCAACGCCTCGCAGATCGAGGGGCTGCCGGCGCACTACTACCCCGAGCCGCCGGACCCCAAGGCGATCGGCGAACTCTCGGCCGGGGTGCAGGCCTTTCTCGACGCGATCCCGATCCGTGTCGTCCACGGCGGCGACAGCGCGCATTACACGCCGAGCACCGACACGGTGACGCTACCATCGCCGGGCGCGTTTCACTCGATCGAGGCTTACTTCTCGACCCGCTGCCACGAGCTCGGCCACGCCACAGGGTCGGCCAAGCGGCTCAATCGCCAGTTCGGCAAGCGTTTCGGGGACGATGCCTACGCTTTCGAGGAAATCGTCGCCTCACTGTGCCAGGCCACCCTCTGCGCCGAGTACGGTCTCCCCAATGAGCTTCACGACAGCCACGCCTCCTACATCCACCACTGGATGAAGATCCTGCGCGGCGACAAGACTGCGATCCTCCACGCGGCGGCGAAGGCCGAGCAGGCGGTCAAGTGGCTGCGCCAATTCGATCCGGCGCTCGGTTCGCCCCTGCCGGACGAACTCAAGGAGGCGGCCTGACGGCGTCCGGAAAGCCGAGGCACTGCGATCACTCGCATGGCGAGCGGGAAGGGGAGGGGGTGGAAGTCCGATGCGCCAGGGGGCGCAAAGGGAGATTTCACCGATGAACTACGATCTCGACTTCCGCTATCGCCGTGCCCTGCAGCCCGACGCGCTCGCGAGCATTGCCACCGCCACCCAGGCCGTCGTCGATGCGATGCAGGACGCCCGCAATGCCGGGATCGACCCGGCCCGCGATCCCGCAACCATCCTGCTCGCGCGTCACGTCGGCCGCATCGCGCTCGGCCACGCGCCTGATGAAACCTTCGCCGAAGACCTGCCGCTGCGTCGGCAATGTCTCGCCAAGATCGACGAACTGAAGTCGAAGCCCGCGCTCGTGGCGCTTGCCCGCCGCGGCATCGGTTACGATCCCGAAGCCAAGCGCGCCTTCCACCGCGAGGCGCGTTCGGCGCTGCGGGTGGCGGCGCGCTATCTCGGTCTCGAGCCGGATCAGTACGACCTGCGCAGTAACTTTGCGGGGCCTGCGGTCTCAGGCGAGATCACGCTCCACGGCGACGAGATCTACGTCCAGGTCTCGATCCCCTGCATCCGTCCGGGCCGCGAGGTCATGTTCCGCCGCTGCAAGGGGCGTCAGGACTACCTAGGGATGAGCAATCACTTCTGCGACATCGCCGTCCTTGCCGCGCCGCAGAGCTTCCGCGCACTCGTCGTTCGCGAGACGGGCCTTTCCATCAATCCGCGCCAGCAAGCGCTCGTCTAGGAGACCCCATATGGGTTGGCTGTTCATGTCACGCGGCGGCATGGCCCCGTTCGCCACGCCGAAGGCTTATCTCGACAACCAGTGCACCTATCCCCCCGACCCTGAGAAGGGCCGGGAAACCGGCCTGCGTGTCCTGAAATCGACCGTACGTTCGGGCGCGTACTACGCCGCCTGCCAGAGCTACGACCTCGAGGCTGCGCGCGAGAACTTTGCGATCATCTGCCTTGTCAAATGGAACCCCGGCGCGAAGAGCGGTGAGGAGTTCGGTTACAAGGACATGAGCGAAACGATGGGGCCGTACAATTACGACTGCCCCGCCTCGATCCTCGACCTGCTCGGGCCGCCCGGCAACGAATATGCCGCGCAGTGGCGCGAGCACTGCCGCCAGCGGCTCGCCCTGACCTCACGCCGCAAGCCGGCGCCGGGCGACATGCTGGTGCTGTCCGAGCCGCTGACCTTCACCGACGGGCAGAGCGAGCGCAGCTTCCGTGTGGTCCAGTCGGGCCGCAAGACCATCCTGCGCCGGGTCAGCGACGGGGTCGGGGTGAAGATCAGCAAGCTGATGAGCCGGGCGTGGACGATCGTGCCGCCGCCCGCAGCCCCGTCGACCTCGTGACCTGGCACCCAAGCGAGTAGCGCCATGACCGACCCCGCACCACCTCAGCGCTCGTCCAAGCGGGCACGCTTGTGCAGCATCGAGAACGCCAACCGGATCGCAACCCGGGTCGCCGAGCACGTTCAGGGCGACACCGCCGTGGTCAAGACCGGCAACCCGCTGCAGCCTTTCCGCGTGGTCCTGGCGAGCAAGGCGGCGCCGGGGCGCACCGTCTCACGGGTCGTTACCTGCAACGACGACGAGCCCGATGATCAGTAGGGCCCGGGACCGCGCTCGACGAACCACGATTGCCCGAGCTCAAAATCCGGGCTGGCCGATACGACCGGGCCGTCGGGGGCTTCGCTGACATAGGGCGAAACGAGGTCCTTGCGCCGCACCCGCAGTCGGCTGAGCCAGGCCGCGGTGCGGCCGCGCGCCTTGAGGACCGTCAGCAGCCAATCCATCGCTTCGGCCATCTCGACGACCCCGCGCCCGGCGAGACAGTAATAGATCGCCCGCTGGAAATCGTCGCACTGGGTGCTGAGGATACCGGCCAGCTTCGCCCGCCCGCCGGGGGCATTTTCATGGACCAGCGACACTGCCTCGCGCAGTTCCCGGACCGACAGATAGGCGTCATCCACGCCGACCCCGATGCACAGCGCCGCGATCGCCCGGCGCACCGGCGGCAGGTTCTCGTCGCACGACGCATCGCGCAGGCCGATGTCGAGATCGAAATGGTCGAGGTGGCTGGGAGCGGGCATGGCAAGATCCTTTCCAAAAGAACGTAGCGTGAACGATCAGACCCCGTCAACCGGACAGCGGAGGGGAGGGGGCACTCGGCGGGGGATCAATCTTGAAAGGAAGAACCCATGACTCAGCTTGCCCCATCCACGCCTGTCGCTGTCGACCACACTGCCGAGATCGCACGGCTCAATGACGCGGCCCGCGCAAGCTCGCTGCCCACTTCGCGCACTGTGTTCACCCGGACGCTGGCTGACATTCTTGCTGGCGACGCCGAGGACCCTGGCGCCCGCCAAGCCAGTCTGATGCTGGGCCAGGCCGCCCTGCGCAGGCTCATCAACGAGACCCCGATCGAGCCGGGGAACGACCCTCACGGCGAGCGCGACTTCGGCGCGGTGGAGTTCCAGGGGCACAAGATCTTCTGGAAGGTCGACGTCTACGCCAATGACGGGACGTTTTCCTGGGGGTCGGAAACGCCTTGGGACGCGCAACAGAGCTTCCGCGTGGTCACGATCATGCTGGCGAGCGACTGGTGAGACGATGAGCCGGTATTCGTTGAAGCCGTATCCGCATCGAACTGACGTGTTCGAGGTGGCGGTCGGGTGGGATGCACATTTCGTCACTTATTTCGCCATTGTTTTCGCGGGGCCTGAATCTGCTGGCGAGCTAAGAATTGCCGCTTGGCGAGGGGCGCGACCGAATGAACTCAGGAACACTGCAGCGCTCGAAGTGGCAATCTCCGAATTCGCAAACCTGCCACCACATCTGACGAAGCGGCTAGATGCAGATAGACTCATTCGCCATTCGGCTACTGGTAGGCGCCTTGGCAAGATAATGGATACTTTTCTGGGGCATAGATATTAGATCAAAAGGCCTCTCAGCCAACGGTCACACCCGCGTCTTCATCTGGCAATTAGGTTCGGCCTCATTTGGTGCAGGTTCGCCCACTCAGATGCGCCTGCACATCGTTTCGAGAGAGAATGGATATGTCTCGTGCCCACACAAAGGTCGTCGCTAAGCAAAACAAATATGCCGCCCGGTCACGCGTCCGAAATACCGATCTGATCGTTCCAGAGGCATTTGTTAGAGGTATTCGGCATTTAGGGTACCAAACTAACGTCGAAGCCCTTGCGGAACTCGTAGATAACTCGATTCAAGCTTATGCGGAGTCGATCGACATTGTTTTTTCATTTCAAGATGCGGACGGGGAGCGGAAGCCAAGCCAGATTGCCATTATTGATGACGGCCACGGTATGGACCCTGCTATGATGCGGATTGCTCTGCTGTGGGGTGGCACTCACCGTGAGAATGATCGCGACGGTTTGGGTCGGTTCGGCTATGGCTTACCTTGTGCCGCAGTTAGCATCGGCCGGCGCTTTACAATATATTCCAAGACCAAAGGCCACCGCCTTCATGCGGTGAAACTTGACGTGGACGCCATCGTATCTGGCAATGCTATATCGAGCCGCAAAATAGCAATTCCGGCTGCTCAGCCTGCCATCCTTCCGCCTTTCCTCCGCCGGGCCATTCGGCAAGCACATCCCACCGGCTGGCGAGCAGGTACCATCATTGTAATCGACTACTTAGACCGACTCGACTGGTCGACCGCCTCCGGCCTGAAGCGCAACCTGATCCGACGCTTTGGCGTGACCTATCACAAGCTGCTGTCGGCCACCCGACTTACCATCGACGGAACTGCGGTGCGCCCCATCGACCCCCTATTTCTCAATCCGGATGCCGAACTCTTTGACCTTGATGAAGACAGGGCGATTGCACTCGACCCGGTAAGCTTCAAACTGCACACGCCGGAAGGACGCATCGGGGAGGTGGTTCTGCGTTATGCATGGATTCCACCGAGTTTCGCAGCCACCGACAAGAGCCGCGATGCCGTGGGGATGAATGCAAATGCCAGATTTCCCATTATCAAGCAGTATCACGGAGTTCTATTCAGTCGAAATGGTCGCCTGCTTGCCGTTCAGCCACGAACGCCCTGGACGATTTTCATGAACAACGACCGCTACATCCGCGTGGAGGTCGAGTTCTCTGCCGCCCTCGACGAGGCATTCGGAGTTACCACCTCCAAGCAACAGGTATCCATCACCCCTGAAATGTGGGATCACCTTCGAGTCGCCGGCCTCAACAAGGCGATCGAACACCTGCGGACTAAGGTCAGAGAGGCAAAAAGCGAACGTTTGGCTCAAGAACCACTCGCCGCACCCCCATCGACCCGAATCACTCCTCGGACGGGAATCTCCCGCACGGCCGGAATACCGCGCGGCATCACTCCAGCCCACGCACTCGACATCCTGCTTGACGAAATAGACTGCCGCTCATCGGCTTCGACGCCCGCGGTGCGGGCGGCTTACCGCAGCCTGTTGAACGGGTGGTTGGAGCGCATGGACTCCTTAGCCTCCACATCGCCTCAATCACGCACCTGATTGGGGTATACCAGCTAGCGTCGGCCACCAGGAATTGGCATTGCTTTAGTGGGGCTATGATCGGAAGGGGGTGTCAATGAGCAAGAGTGACAAAAAGCCCCGCCAAGCACGCCGATTCGAGCCTTATCTCAATCCGAGCGAGCGTGAAGAACTGCATGGCCTGCTCGATTTCATCGGGCCAGCGCCGCTGCAGTTTGCAGATAGTCTGCGCAACCTCGCGAGAAATTATATCGACGACGGAGAGGGCACTAAGCTCAGGGCAATCTGCCTCTTGTTCGCGGACCTCTTCGATCAAGGTTGGCAAGTATCCCTCAAAAAGGGGGCCTTATTGTGCGAACCCCCAAGCATTGACCGAGACGGAGACCAGACCGTCGAAGACGTCAAAGTGCGTATCCGAACTGCCCTGCATGCGTCCCGCCGCCGTCAACTCGAAGAGCCTTCAGTTCGTACCTTTATACAAAGGATGGAACGTAGAACACTCCGGCCCGAGGGGCGGAGTTCTGTGCTTGACCTGATAGACTGCGGCGACGAACTGGCCACAGCATTGGAGCGGATTGCCTCAATCCCCGAGCAGGAACGAGATGCAGCACTCGCTGGCGTTGTCGACCCGGTAATCGAGATCTGCCATGCTGGCCGTCGATGCGCCAATACTGGCCTGCCGCTGAACGACATTTGGCGCTATTTCCGACACACTTGGGCACACGAATACCGTCCGATCCCCGGACGACAGCTACTTGTCCTCGTGCGAAACGCCGCACGTCCCAACCGGCCGGTGATGGGCATCGCCATGCTCGCGAGCCCGGTAATGCGGCTCAGCGCCCGCGACACATGGATTGGATGGCTTCGCGGCGCGATGGAGGAAAAGCTCCATTCCGGCACCTGGGATGCACACAGCCTTGCACATGCGATGACCGAGAGACTGGACGCATCCATTTCCTACGTTCGTTGGGATGACCTCGTCACTCCTGATGAGATTGAGAACCCCGTCGAAAACACGGTGCTGCGACTTGAACAAAAGGCGTCTGGGGCAGCGTATGCAAGAGAGCTTGAACTGCGCGCTCACTACGCAGCCAGCAGACAAAGCGACGGCCGGGTACCGCCAATGCGCGGCGCCGTAAAAGCCGACGATCCTGCAACGGACTGGCGCGCAGCGTCAGAAGATCTTCTGTTCGTCCGCAAGCGTGCCGAACTTCTCGCCCAACTCCTCTCGGCCAAACAGACGTTTCGGGCCGCCGAACTTCTCACCAAGCCCGAGACGGCACTGTCACAATTGCTCGAAGCGAAGAGTGGGCAACGGGCGATCGACATTGTTCTGACCGAGTTTCGAAAAGCTGGGCTATCGAGCCGCGTGGTCGACGTGAGCATCTGTGGTGCCGTTGCTCCGTACAATGAGCTTCTTGGTGGCAAACTCGTGGCACTCCTTCTCGCGTCCAAGGAAGTGCGTGATCACTACGCCGAGCGATATGGCGGTCAGGTGAGCGTTATCGCGTCGCAAATGGCGGGCCGTGCGGTTTCTAAGCCGGCCGATCTGCGGGTCCTTACCACTACGAGCCTCTACGGCGTCGGGTCGAGCCAATACAACAGGCTCGTCTTGCGGGCCACCGACCATGCAGGCCTCGACCACGACCTGCGGTGGGACTCGATTGGCAAGAGCAAGACCGGAGGCTTTGGCACGCTGCATCTCGGCGCGGACACTGCGCATGCCTTGCGTCAGATGGCGCAGAGCGTGCACACCTCGCGCCGGATCAACAATCGCTTCGGTGAGGGAACAAGTCCTCGCCTCCGTCAAATCAGGGAAGGTCTCGAGGCGCTTGGCGTCGAAAGCGACTCCATCCTACACCACAATACCCCCCGCCTCTTTTACGCATGCGAACTCGGCTCGAATTCTCGAAACTCGCTTATGGGCATGGAAGGCGACGAATTTCACGCTGCGTCGGCCTCCTCAATTGCCGCGGCCTGGAGAAGCCGCTGGCTCAATAGCCGCACCCGGCGGCCAGAGACCCTTGCGGCACTAAGCTCGCTGGGACCGGCGACCGTCCAGCGCGCCCTCCAAGTGCGCGAGGACGACCTTTTGGCGGAGCCGACTGACTAGCGCCGCAGAAGCTAAAGTTCGATCCAGTCTACGAAGTCGGGATGCCGGTCGGCGACACGTCGAAGGACGCTGCGTAAAGGGCCGGAAGCTGGCCCGATGCTGATCACCAAGGTGTCAATCGCTCGGGTAAGCGGGATCATGATCCATCGCGCCGCGTGGCGGGCTGCTGCTTCCTCGCGGGTCTCGATCAACGGATCGTAATCGTGACCTTCCGCTTCCCATTGGCGAAATTTGTAGTCCCACAATTGATCGAGGCTGTAGTTTATCGCTGACCACCCCTCTAGGCCCCGACACGAATCGTATTGGACGAAACGGAGTTCTTCACGGTCGGTGGGATAGGCCTCCCGGACATCTCGAGCCGTACCGTCCCATACCTTGCCGCCTATCCCGACATAAGCATCAGCCGGCTCGCTCCTGGGTCCGGAGGTTCTCTTAACGATCGCGCCGGGCGGCACACAGGCCAGCATGTCTACAGGGAAGTTACCCAACTTGCGGGCTTCCACAACTAGTTCGGCGAGGCGATCAGGCTGTGCCGCAAGATCGCCATCGTAGATGATCACCCTTCCACCGCCTGCGTCGGTATTAGGCTCAAGGTCCCAATCCTCAAGTCCGAGACGCATCGCAACGTCGGCCGCGAACGAGGCCACGTTTGCCTTCATGCGCAGGCACTTCTTCAAGCGGCGGGTTCGGGACTCCACTTTCGATAGATCCAACGTCCAGTCGGCCACCGAATCCCGAACATATTGGTCGATGCCGTCAGATACGACGAGGCGCGTCGGACCATATACGGCCTTCAGAATGGCAATTTCGTCTCCCGGCCAATCCTGCCCCTCATCGACGAATACTAGGTCCCAGTCGAACTCGGTCGCGTCAGTGCGCATTATCGCGCCAAGATCGTCGGAAGTGACCGCTCCGCTTCGCAGGTAGTCGAGCAAAGATTCCTTGTGCGCATCGTAGTCATCGAGGAACCCGTCATAGCAATCGATAACGCCGAGCTTGAGCATCAACCGGCCAATGAACCCATGGACAGTCTCGATCGCCACGCCGCCCACCTCAACGCTGCGTGGGACGCCGAGCAAAGACATGGTGCGCCGCATGTCCGCCACGAGCGCCTTGTTGAACGTCAGGACGAGCGATCGTTGACCCGATTGGTCGAATGCTCGGTAAGCCATCTGCAATAAGATCACCGTCTTCCCGACGCCGCCTCGCCCCTTCAGCAGCACCTGGCGCTCACCGAGATCATCAAGCCAAACGTCAGGTAAGGCTGACTTTGCGATAAGGTCCATGCGCCGGCGATCTAGCGGTGTAGGTTCTAGAGTTGCGAAGAGCGGCGAGTTCTCAGCGAGCAGTCGACCAAAAGCATCTTCGCTTCCGTATGACAGCGTCACCCTTCTATCGGGTTCGCGCGGTCCCGCTACCTGGCCAAGGACATTTAGCAATCGCTCGAAGCTTGTATCGCTTGCGATGCAAACGTGCGGCCGCGACGGCAGGTCGCGCTCCTTCAGGCCAGTGAATAGAACGAGGTTTTGAACATGGACATGGTCCAAGCCAAAACGATCGAGCCATTTCTTGAATTCGAACATCTGCGTTCGGTTCTTCTCGGTGACGCATTCCCAGGACTCGACCCCATTCCGCACGTACCGCACAAAGCCCGCCGTATTTTCGAACCGCACGCCTGTTGCATCGTGAGACTTCACCTCAACAACCAGCGCAAAGTTGCGCACCCGTGCCGCCTTCGGCGTAAACGCCTCGCCCTCTCGGGCGTAGAACTTCCACTCCGGATCGAAGTCACGCGCCGTCTCAAATGAGGCGATCACGACCAGATCGAGGTCTTCGAGCTTCTGCCCATGCATCTTCAAACCAACGAAAATCCGGACCGTGTCTGTCCGGCTTCGCGCCAAGTCCGGCCAAAGATCAATTATGCGCCTTTCAAGGCGCTTGGCGGCAGCATACTCGTCGCCCTCCGCAACACCGGTAATCTCGATCACGCGCGGCCCCCGTGCGCCTTCACACCATCGACGATCCTCATATCAGCACGCGTTCCTCAACGATCCGCGTCGCCGTTGGAAGGTTTCCGCGCACAAGCAACTCATTGATCGGTATGACCTCGCCGTCCCACTTTTCTCGCATTTCCGCAATACGGGGGTCAGATGGGTGCTCGTCGGTCAACGGCCCCGCCAGTGCAATGACCGCCTGGGATCCATCCGACCGCGTGGCGAGGATCGGAACCATAACGTCGCCCATCCCGGGCACGCTCAAGACGGCGCCGCGCTCGTAAGTTACGCTACCCTCGGAGTTCCGTTCGAGATCAAGCATCAGGACCTTTGTGGAAGCCTCGACGCGATCGGCGGAGAAAGGCTGCATGGAGTCCGTCAGGAGAAATTCGACAAGCTCCGCACCGACATGCCGGTCCAACAGGCCATGCTCGAACTTGTTTTTGAAGCTCCGCAGGCACCGATAACACGAGGAATCGCAATTCTCGCGGCAGGTCTTCATGATCGTCAGTGCCCGCTGGAACAATTCCGGTCCGCGGTCGGCCAATTGACGGGAAAAACCCGCGCCACCCGGAAGGGTATCGTAGAGGAATATCTCCGCTTCCAGCCCCACCTTTCCAGCCTGGGTCAGTGCAGGCCGATACTCCGCCATCAGTTCTCCAGGTTCCACTTCGAGAATAGTGCAAGCTGCCTTTGCTAGCGCTTCGCTCACCGTCCTGAGCGCAACATCGGTCGGGAAATAGCCGGGCTTGAGCTTCAAAGGCGCGTCCACCCGAATGGAGAACAGCGCGATGTCGGTGATGAAATCGGTCCCGAGCACTATGTGCCGCGACGTGCGGTTTCCCGGACAGGTCGGGTCCTTATGCGGAAAGGGCTTCATATGCGGATTGAAGATAGACGCCGTCCCTTCCGCCGAGGACTCAATCAGCCCGCAAAGCGTGCAATAGTTATAGCCTTCCTGCTTGGGCCCGGTGTTGGAAACGAGGAGGTGTTGCCTGATTGGCATGACCCGGAGCCGATCGTTCGCCTGAATCCATTTCTCTTCCGGCGCGGGCGTTGGCATTTCCAGCTTGGCCCGCGTCGCATAGCTGGTTTCCGGCATATCATCGGGGGAGGTCACCTCCTCCAGCGCTATCGGGTGTGCAAACCCCGGTGGACGTAGCCAGTAGCGTGCCGGCCCAAACGTGCCGGACGATTCACAAGCATGGCAGTCTGCGACGTGGTTGTGATCAAGGCCGACGTCTATTTTCACCGTCTCGGCAAAGCCACACTCACTGCATTCGCGATAAAGTCGGCGGTTCTGCCACGCGGCAAATCGGTCCTCTGACATCGGCGAGTAGATCGCACCTGACGTGTAGCACTTGCCCGAAATCCAGACCTGCTTGCCAGGCGCATACTGCGACAAGGCGACCGGCAGCCCCTGCGAAGGCGCGAACTTCATGATGGGACGGAACTCTGTTGATCGCTCCTTGTCGAAGACGTTGAAGGTCGCAACGTCGGTCGGGAAGGCATATCGCGGCAACACTCCCTTGTAGAGTAGTCGATCGAGTAGAGTGCCCGTCAGGGCTTTCTCCGGGGGGGCTTCCTCTCCCACTTCCGCTTGGACTTCGCCGCCCTCATCGTCAGCTTCCTCATCGGCTTTCTCAAACCGCTCACCTTCGACAGCATCGTTGGCGATCGCCTTGTCGACCTCGGAAGCGCAGTCCTCGACCATTTGGTTGAGCACAGCCTCGCGCAATTCGCCTGCCAGTTCCTCAGGGATCCAGGATGCCACCCGCTCGCGTAGCTCGCCTTCGTTTGCTTCGAGCCACGTCTTGAAGTCAGCAGCGTTCAGCACCGCCCCGGACGTCTTGAAATCCTCAACCGATCCAAGAACCGAAAAAAGATCCGGGTTCGCGTTGGGATCGAAGGCGGGCAGCCGCACCTGGTGGTAGGCCTGCAACAGATAGGCGCGCACATGGCGCTTCACGATGTCGGGATTATCGAGTGTCAGTCTGGGATCTATGACCTTTCCCGAGATCATCTCCTTGGGTTCGCTGAAATAGTGCTCGTCGTGGCTGTCGGCACTGCCGAACGCGACGACCGTGGCAACGGCATTGCCGCGGCGGCCGGCACGGCCAGCGCGCTGCTGGTAGTTCGCGCGACCCGGCGGCATGTTACGTAAGGCCACACCCGACAGGGCTCCAATGTCGATACCGACTTCCATCGTCGTCGTGCTCGAGAGCACGTCGATGGCCGTGTTCTGGCCGGCGGAGGTTCCCCAGTCGAGTTCGACATCCTGGAACAGGAGTTCATTTTCCTCCGCCTTCGAGAAAACGTCGTCAGTTTGCGGCGCGTTGAGTTGAGCGGTGTGCTCCGCCGCAATGAGCGCCATTGGCACTTCCCTTGGTGTACCCAGGGTGCCAAGCACCGGACTGCGGTAATAGCCCTTGCGCGCGACAAAAACGCTGTCCTTCATGGGATTCAGTTCGACTACCGCTTTGCTCCCGCAGTCCAGGCAATGCGGAATAGTTCGCACGGGCCGGTGGACCGACTTGCAATCGGTGCACCGTCGCCAAGCGCCCTCCAGTTCCAGCGAAAGGTGCTGCCCCATAAGGCGCCGCGCACCGCCACCCTGATCCTGGGTGAATATTTCTAGCAACGCCTTGGTCCAGACCTTGAAAGCCTTGCGCGCGGCAGGATCCTTCAACACGGTGTCCATCGCCCGGAAAGTGCCCTTGCGCGAGTTAACGCTTGTCCCGCGTCCCCGCGGCCGCTTGTACCAGACAGGCGGCATAGCGTTCAGCCAAAAACCGACAGGCCGCCAGCAGCGCAGCCATGTACGCGTCAGCGCCACCTTGTCCTCGTTGTTCTCCGCGATGCCCGGAATGTCAGGAAGTGCGTGCAGTTCCTTCGTCTTATTCGCTCGTTCACAAATCGACGCGAGTGCGAGCGCTTCCAAGCCCAGATACCGGTCCTGAACTGTCTTCACGATGTCATCCAGCAGCGCGGCAGGTGGTGTCTCGGTCTTTGTATCCATCCAAAGCGAGAGCAATACCGCGTCGTCCGTTTCAGCGCCCTCGTTGACAGCCTCTGAAACGGCCTTTTCAGCGGTCGAGAAATTCTCGCCTGATTTCAACTCCGGACGGAGACGGACGCCAAGTACCTTGGAAGCTAATAGCACCGAAAGGTACAGGTCATCCAAACTAAGCCGCGGTTGGACCGCAGTTGACTGCGAAAGTCGACCGAAACCCCAGATGATCAGCGAGCGAAGTGCATCGCGGACAGAATACATCTGCAAGTTCGGCGCTAAGCGAGCCGCGACCTGGCGAGAGTCAGAAAAAACGAGCACCTTTCGGCCCCGTAATGGCGCAAAGGCCGAGGCAGGTTGCTTTCCTGGCGGCTGCACCGCCAACTGTCGAGATACCAGCGCTTGGAAGGGCTGGTCACCCTTTGTCTGGTGGTCCTGGATTGTTGTTCGTCCGCTGGCCGTCTCGTTGCAGACCGCGCAGGGGACGAACCGCCCTCGATGATCCGCATTGTCATCAGACTTCCCACCTTCGTCGTCGTCATCCTCGTCGACCGTGGGCGCCATCCTGTTCTTGCGGATGTAGACCTTACGCGTCCGCTCGCCTGCTGAAAGTCGACCAGTATCGAGGTCGTATTCGGCAAGTTCCGCTAATTCCATCTTCTTTGGCGTCTCGAGCAACAGATCGAGTTCGAGAAGTGGGACCGTCTCCATGCCGGGCATGCGCAAGCGTCGGCCGGGTTCTGACCAGAGTGCGTCAGGGGAATCGAGGTCATCGGAATAGGCCCGCGCGTGGGCCGATCCGCAACTCCGGCAGGTGAAGAATTCGAGCACCCGCGATCCGCAACTGCAAACCTCATGAGGCTGGCCGTACATCCTGCCGCAGATCCCGTTGCGATCCTCCTCGGCCAGTTCGCTGCAGTCCGGGTCCATGCATACCCAGAGGCCGGGAAGCCCCCGATAGAAGTTGTGCACGCGGCATGGCAACGGTCCTGACGCGTCGGGTTGCTCGCGCGCCACGCTGCCGATGGCAAGGAGCGCAGTCACCGCACTGTCCGCGATCTCCGGGGTGTCGGGGAAGATCCTTTCGCCGAGCTCCGCCACGGGTTGAGCGGAACCCATTGTCTCATTCACAATGAGGCCGAGGGGAGGAAAGGTCTTTAGGGCTTCAAAGAGGTCACGTTCGATCCCGGCAGCGGGCGCAACGCCCCTGTGCTTGAGGAAGCCAGCGACCGACGCCGCGCGGTCCTCCTCTCGCGGCGAATAGAAGAGCTCCAGATCAAGATCCGCAAGCACTTCGGCCTCTGCCTTTGTGCCGGGCGCAGCGTGCGACCGTAGGTCAAGATCGCCGGTGACAGCAACGAAACTCTCGGCCGGAACGCCGGAGAGCTGTGCGCCAAACTCGGTCGCGTATTCCTTGCTATCAAAGCTCGCAGTAGCGCAGATCACCTGGAAGCGGTCAGTCGATATCTCGAGCCGGTCACGCAACCGGCGAAGCAGAAGCCCGACTTCGGCCCCGGCCGCCCCACGGTAAAGGTGAGCTTCGTCTAGGACGACCGTGAACTTTTCTGTCGGGTTGGCCGCCAACCATTCCCGAGTAGCATCGAAGATCGTCCGTTCGATCGGGCGCATCATCATGTACTCGAGCATGGAATAGTTCGTGACCATGAGATCCGGGCACGATGCCTGGACCTCGTGGCGCGTGATCAGCTCGGAATCTTCCTCCAGCGTTACAGCTCGAAGGAAATCTCCGGTTTTGGGGTCAACCCATCGCGAGCCTTTTGCGCCGAACCATTTGTCGAGGTCCGGCTTGGCCGGCCACTTACCCCGCTCTTGCAATTGATCGCGAAGTCGCGCCGCCGCCTTCTGCTCGTCAGACACGGGACCCGAGGCCTGGCGTTCGATCTCGACGTAGAACGCCTCGAAGGAGGTAAGCTTGCGCCCGTCCTTTTTTCCCGTTCGGACGCCGGCGTAAGGCGTTCTACTCGTGTACCGCGCGAAACGCGGCGGTCGGCCCGCCCACTTCACGAATTGCGCGACCAAGTCTGGATCACCGAAAATGGCCCGCAGGCGCCCCAGCTGGTCGTTCACCAGGGCGTTCATGGGATAGAGCAGCAACGCTCGCATCGCGGGCTGCGTAAACGATGCTCGCTGCTCGGCAGCCTCCCGGGCAAATTTGCCGAGGATGGGTAGCAGGAAGGATTCCGTTTTACCCGAACCTGTACCCGTCATGATTACAAGGTTCCGGCCCTCTACGAGGGCGTTGTCGACGGCATCGGCCTGATGGCGGTAGGGGGGGTCGAAAAGAAGCCGCGGCCGATGCTCGCGAGCACTCGACAGCATTTCGTAGATCGATCGGGCAGAGGGCGGGAGCCCGGGCATGTCCCGAAATTTGGCCCCGACCTGATAGCGTGGAGTTGATTCAAGAAATGGCTCCTGATGGGTCACTCCTGTCCGCTCGAGTAACGTGCGGCGTTGCTCAATCAGTGCAGCGTCACCGATGTGGTAGGTGGCCTCGATATACTCCTTCAGCGAGGCATGGAGACGATCGATGGTCTCCTGAATCGTTCTCGCCATTTCAGTAACGCCCCCTCATGCGGTCGCCCGCGACAAATAGAGTTGATCCTTCAGGAAAGCCTCCTCCGCCTCCACCTCAGCGGTGGCGACTAGGAAGCTCATAAGGCAATTTTCGGGTTCGACCTCTCGACCGATGACCGCGAGCCGCCGCCTTGCCCAGGACGGTATCGGCGAAAAGAGATCAAAACGCGAGCCAGCTTCTGTTTCTACTAGCCGGTATTCCTGCGGGCGCCCGGCGAGTGCGTCGATCCCCATCTGAATACGCCAGGCAGCGTCGCATCCTCGCCAACGGTCACCTGCCATGGGCAAATCGAGCAGCTTTTGCGCAGAACCTTCACGCAACTCTGCATAGCCCCACAAATCGGCACCATAGGTCTGCGGGCGCCGCACCACGAAATTCCCGGTCAGTCTGCCAGGTCCCGTCCACCGTCTCCGGTAGCTTCTCGTATTCTTGCTTCCATCCAATACCTGAATATCCGGCACCTCGCCCGAACGTGCGCAGGCTGCGAGCCTGCTGTCGAAGCCCGCCAGCAATGTGGCCGCGTCTGACCTCCGCGGAGTGCGGAGCCAACCTTCGGCAGAAAGCTCGCGCAAACCAAGCTCGCGGAGGATTGCCGACAAATCTTCGTCTCCCTGCGTCTCAATAGCGCGCAGAGTTCGGTCGGTCATGACACGAGCGCGCATTTCATCTGGAAGAGGCGTTTGTTCGTCGGCTGATATGCCAAGGATAAAGGCGCTGCCGCTTTCGCGCGCAACAAAAGCCGGCGGCGCTGCCACCAACCATGTCCCCTTTACCTCATCATCCTCAAGCGCGACATCGCGGACCTCGAGCAGGTCTCCAATCGCAACGAGAGTATCGATGACCTCCTCCACACGCTCGGCAAAGCCAACAAGGTCTTCGACCAGACCGCGGTGACTATTGACCATAGCCCGCACCAAGGTGCGAGGTGATCCGGGGCACAGAAATCCCGCCAAACGCCGCAGGGCAAGCGCCAGGTAGGCTTCGTCCAATAAGACTGGGCCGGACGGCAATCCGAGGGCAACGCGCACCGCGCTCTTCACAATATCCGCTGTGACTATCTCGATCATAACGCCCTTTCGGCGGGGTCGGGCGAACTGTACCGATCCGGTCGATGCCCTAACAACTGGATGAGGCGCTCGCCCGCAGCCAACGCAGGCTGATCCCAGACATTTTTGATGATCGACAACAGATCATCATCAGAAAACGGCATTTTGCCTGCTATGACTTCGCCCAGGTCAATCGCAGGTCTGGTAATCGCGCCCGGTGCAACTTTGTACCGTTGGGCTAATATAGCAAATTCCCGCGCCCTCGCATCCGCTGTCGCATGCGCATGTTTATGCGCGTCCCGCGCCAGGATGAAGGCAAATGCCCGATGCCGCTTATCAAAGCAGTCCAGAAGACCCTTGACCGCGATCTCGAAAGAAACCTTGCCGTTCTTCAGTTTACTCTCGGCTCGTGCCCAATCCGGACCGAGCATGACATCGTATAACCGCTCCTTGAGTCGCAAAACGATATTTTGCCGGCGTTCGGCCGCCAGCGCCCCAGTAAGTCGTGCTGCGGACCAGATGCGTATCGCTTTGATTAGAGCGAGTACTTCTTTGGGTTCCACATGCATTTCGCCGAAATCAGGCTCGATAAGCAAACCGCTCAATCCACCAGAGATCTTGCGTGAACTGACCACGAGAGCTTCGTTCTTATCACCATACGTCGCGACGAATAATCCTCCAGGCGAAGGCGGTTCGATGCCGGTAACGACGTCCTCCAAACTGAGTGGAATGGCTTGAACAGGTCTTTCGAAAGAGGTGAATGTCACCTGCAGCGGTGTTTCGGCATCGTGATCATCGACTAGCCGTAAGTGCGTTGTGCGGTTTGTATCATGCCAGACCCATCGCAAGGGGGCTACGTCGCGACTGAGCGCAATGTGCACCACGCCCAATTCCTCGCCATCGACGACGATGCGGCCGGCTCCCGCGCCGAGGTAATGCCAGGGCTGCTTTTCCACGCGCGCAAACGCTGTAAAGGCATTTCGCCAGGAATCTGGGCCCAAGGGAAGCGTAAGCTGGGCAACTTGTTCCCGCCCAAGCCGGCTACCTGTACCGTCAAGCAGTTCGATGGTCACCGTAACTTGACGCCCTGCGGGACCCAACACGCTCAGGTGCGTGAGACCCTCCCAAAATTCGTCAAGGGTGGGGAATGGCGGCTCGCACGAGACGATCAACCCGGTGTGCCCGATGGTCCCGCTCACCCATGGATTCGGGCGACGGACCGTCAGTGAAATCACGCCTTCCACCGGTCGTTTTGCCGTGTCGTTCGTGTCACGCGCAACGCTAATGCCTAGAACATGATTACCGGCGGCAAGAGGCTGCAATTTCACAAATGTCGGCTCGCCCGGCGGTTTAGCTGGAATTCGTACGCTCGGCCCAGCGCCCAGGCTCAAGATGTAATGATCCAAGGGATGATCGTGCTCGATGGCGAAGACCGGACTTTCATTTTCAAGCCATTCGGTCGCGCCCTCGCCATCCCAAGCTCGTGCCGCCAAACCGGCCGGCCAGACTCGGATTGTTTCGGCGATCGACAAATCGGCCTTTTTGAATTCTGCGATCAACTCATCCGAAAGGGTGGCCGGCACGTGAAACCGCACGGCGGTGACGTCTCGACAAATAATGGACGTAGGCATTGCCAACGAAAGCGAGGGCAAGTCGCCGCGTGCCACAAGAACGTAGGATTTTCCCGGTCTGATCAGCCTGGACATTACTTCCATCGCTTGGCCATCCGGGCCAATCCGAAACAGCCAGGTCGGCCCCGAACGAATGACCCCCTCGGCCGCCAGCAGATGCTCCATCACCGCATTTGGCTTCTGGAAGGACAACACTGGCTTGCCTGCCGCAGGCCACAACTCAAGTGTTCGGCGCTGCGAGCCGTTGAGAAGCCAGCCTGGAGGCCGCCAGCCTGGGGAGCCCGCGACTTGGCATCGTGTCGTGCGCAGGAATTCGCCAAGTTCAGGAGCGAGGTCCGCAACCTCAGCAAAGCTGGGAATTTCGATTGTGGGGGTCCATTCGTCCCTGCGGATTTGTCGCAGCACCAGCGAGGGACGAATGGAAGGCTTATGTTCGGGTTCACGTGAGTTTTGAAGGCCACCGTGCACAGAGACGCTCCGCGCAGCACCTCTGATTATCGCAGTTTCAACCGCTTTTCGCGTGTCATGGAGCCATTGGCGTGCGCTTCTCGCTCGCTCCAGGTCGCCGACGATACGTTCCAAAGTCGCGGGGATGATAGTTACCCCACGCTCGGCACGATGTGCCAACAAGGCCAGGACTATACTGCCCACGAGTGCTTCCTGCTGGAGGAAGTTCTCATAGCGGGAGCTTCCACCATAGCTCATTCGAGCTACGTATCGTCCAAGTTCTGCAACCGGCAAGTTCAGTCTGGCCACCAAATTGTAGCGCAAATTATAGAGGCTGCGTGCGAGCTGCGATTGCAAGTCTTTCGGCAGCAAAGAATGAGTGATTGGCCAGGCAATGATTGAGAAATTGCTCGCCCAAGGGCCAATAGGCCGAAGTCCGCCGTAATCTCTTTGAAACCGCCTAAACCAGGAACGAATGTAGGGGCGCCAACCATGATCCCATCCGGGCATGCGCCGCCCAAATGTATACCAATATTCATCTCCGTCGTAGTCGTAACCTTGTTCAGTTGCGAATACGATCCAAAGTAGCCAATGTGTCGAAAGGGTGTATCCGCCGGTGCCAAGCCTTCGCTTAAGGCCCTTCGTCATCGTCTCTAGTTCTTCTACCGTAAGCCCATGCTCAAGCGCATAGACAGGGAGCTTCCGTTGGCCTCTTTCTTCTGAAAGGGCTTTGAAATGATGTTCAAGGCGATCTTGAAGTTGTCCAAGTTCGGCGCTCACCGCATGCCCCTGCGAATTACTGCTGAGGCGAGCGCCCGATAAACGAAACCGACCACCGGATCTCCTTTTAGGGCAACTGACCACCCCATCATAACGGCCAACGCACCAATAGCTTACACACTACGAAACCGAGCGCTACCAGAAGAAGACACTGTCCACGGCAGAGTCGAAAATTTCATTAAATCAATTTCATCGCAGCTTTCCAGAGATTGAGGTCATGAACCATGCTTTTAGCGTGCGGAGACCTTTCCGAGCAGGTCTGCGGGCAGCGCCCGCAGCTTCGGCCTGACGGCCGGGAGGGAAGGTGGGTGGGAAGAGAGTGATCGAACAAGGGGTTCGGTCGCAATCGATCCACCTAGGAGAACGTCCATGAACATCGGTGAAATCCGCAAGAACGCCAACGGCCAGCTGATCGGCTCTGTCGAAACGCTCACCATCACCCGCACCATCGGCCTGCGGCCGGTGACCTCTAGCAACCCGCGCGCGCCCCGCTACGAGATCGTCGCGCTCAACGACCAGCGCCGCTGGGTGATCGTCGGCGCGCTCTTCGAGCTCTCCTCGAACTCGACCGGCGAGAGCTTCTACCAGGGCAAGATCGACGATCCGTCGATGGCGCAGCCGCTCTACATCGCCGCTTTCCCGCGCGAGGATGGCACCATGGCGATCGCCTGGCAGCGTCCGCGCCGTCGTGACAACCGGCTCGGCACCGCCGAATACGGCGAGAGCGACATGTTCCCGGCCGACGATGCCGGCGACGACCGCAGCGCGGAACAGACTGGCGACGGTCTGGGCGACAGCACTGCGACCCCGCCCGCCAAGCGCGGCCGGGCGGGTGCCAAGGACGGCGCCGAACACGATGGCGCGCTGCCGCCGCTCGTCGACGCCTGATCGGCTTGTCCCAACTCCAACCGGCGGGGACCCCAAGTGGGTCCCCGTCCTCGTGCAAAGGCCGCGGATGACCCCCCCGCGCGGCCTGAGGCGGAACGCCGGCACTGCCCCCCGCCCGGCGTTCCGCCTCTTCATTTGCATGGGGATATCCGGAGAACCACAATGCTCACTGACAGTGAACGCTTCGCATTCACCGCCCGGCGCCACCACGCCTTTGCCAGCACCGGCAATGCCTACGACGCGGTCCAGTGCGACGAGGCCATCCGCACCGGAGACACGCTGGTCGTGCTCGCCGAGGAGGTGGTCGGCGTCGCCATGACCTGGCCGTTCGCGGTGACGCAGGCGCACGGCAATCTCCATGCCCTCTCCGCGCCGCGCGAGGGCGAGACGCTCGCGGATCTCGCCCGCTCGCTCCACGTCAGTGCGGCCGACTTCGAACACGCCGCCGAGATCGCCCGGCGTTTCGGATTCCCGCTCGATCCGCAGATCGAGGCGCTGCTGGCCCGCCCGGCGGGCTGAGCAGGCGTCCTTCAGAGCGGTAGGGTCGATTGCTCAGGTGACGGCCCGCTGGCCGGCGCATCGACTGCATCGGCGATCACGCGCGCGAGTTCGAGCGCGGCATCCTCGCGCAGGCAGGAGCTTGGGGCCGTGATCCCGACCCGCGCCCAGCCCGGGGCGTCCAGGATCGCATGCGCAACAGCAGACGTATCGATTCGTTCCATGCCCCTAAGTGAACATAGAGGGAACAAAAATGCAAGGTGGCTGGTGCCGCTGCTTGTCCCGATTGACAGGGCTGGGCGGTCCGCCGAGCATCGGGGCATGTGCAATTTGTACCGCATGACCAAGGCCCCTGCAGAAATCGCCCGTCTGTTCGGCGCGCGCAGCGCCTCTGGCGCGAACTTCGCGGCCGAAGTCTACCCCGGCTATCCCGGCCTTGTCGTCGCCGAGGGCGAGACGCGGGTCATGACCTGGGGTTTCCCGCTTGTCCTCAAAGGCAAGAACGGAGAGCCGCTGAGGCCCAAGCCCGTCAACAATGCGCGCGAGGACAAGCTCGGCACATCGTTCTGGCGCCCAAGCTTCGAGCGCCGCCGCTGCCTGATCCCGGTCAGCGCCTGGGCCGAGGCCGAGGGCATCAAGGGCCAGATGACCCGGACCTGGTACTCGCTGGCGGGCGAAGATGTCTTTGCCGTTGCCGGGCTGTGGCGCCCGACCGATGAGTGGGGCGCGGCCTATTCGATGGTCATGGTGGATGGGTGCCCGCAGATGGCCGAGGTACACGACCGCATGCCCGTCGTCCTCGCCCGAGAAAGCTGGGAGCAGTGGCTCGCGGGCACGCCCGCCGAAGCCTTCGCGCTCTGCCAGACCTGTCCCGATGAACTCGCCGTCGATCGCACAGCCGAGCGCTGGGGTGCAGGGAGGTCCGCGGCGACGTCAGGCTGAGGGGAGGGGGGCTTCGCCGGTCGGATCAGACCCAAGCGAAAGGACCTAACCCATGGGCGACCGAGCCCCCGTTCACATCACCATCGGCGGCGCACTGCCGCGCGAACATCTCGAAGCCTTTGCCGCACATGCGGCGGGCTATGACCTGCGCACCGAATGGGACGGCGAACCCTTCGATCCTGCGGTGCTGCCCGAAGACGAACCGCTTGAGCTCTACGGCACTGAGCTCAACGGCGGGCAGATCCCCGAGATCGACGCCTTCTGCGCCGAGCACGGACTGCCGTTCCGCCGCTGGTCGGGCGGCTGCCTCGGCGCCTTCCTCCCCGAAATCATCCTGTTCGATGGGCAAGGCCCGATGCGCGACTACACGGCAAGCGAAGACGAATACGTCCTCTTCCCGCCGTGGTGGATCAACAGCTTCACGCGGCTGCGCGAGCTCAAGCGCGAGATGGCCCGCGCCGAGCTGACCATCCCGGCCTTCGTGGTGACCGGAGGTGCGAGCGATGACCTTAGCTGATGGAGCCCTGCTGGCCGCCTCGCGCGAGGAAGTGCTTGCCAGCTTCCCGCTGTCGCGGGTGAGCGAGGCTTTCTTCGATGACATGCTCGGCGTCCTGCCACCCGCGCACATCGCGGGCTTGCCGGGCTTCTTCGTCATCGAGGCGGTGAGCGAAGACATCCACGCCCAGTTCGTTGCTGCGGGCGGCCGCTTCTACGGCGGCTATGTTGGGCTCAAGGATCGCGCAGGCCTGATCACCCATGCGCGCATTGCGGCCTTCGATGCCGCCCATCCCGACGCGGTGGAACTCGCCTGGTATCCCGACGCCTGCGAGGAGGCAGCGCGATGAGCCGGCACCGGATCCTCGAATTCGGCGCCGGTCCCGCCGATGAGCCCTGCGCGCAGCTCGGGCAATGCGCGGACTTTGCCGCGGCCAACACCCTCGAACTGCTCGCCTACAAGGCCGCAATCATTGCCATCAACGGCGAGCCGCCGCTGCCGCTCGGCTTTGCCCTTGTCGCCAATGTCCATGATTTCGGGACATACCGGACCTTGTGGCTGGTCTCGGCGGAAATGCCCTTGCCGGAAGGCGCGCAGGCCTGGCTCGACGATCTTGTCGAACCAGCCACCTGGATCGCGGCGGGATTTCCGCAGCCGGTGACCTACGAGGGCTCGCGCGCCGTCATGCGCCCATTCCGCGACGTGGTCGCTGCCGCGCTCCAGATCACCCGGGCGAACGCCGACGGCAGCTTTTTCCCCGCTGCGAACGCGGTGCTCCACCGCAACCTGCTCGCCGCCTACGGTCCTGCCACGGTCGCTGCCGCCGACAGCGGGTAAGGGGAGGGGGCTGGAGCTGGGCGTTCCTAAAGGGAGTCCAAGTCCATGCCTCGCTTCTATGCCGGGATCGGTGCGCGCGCGACGCCGCCCGAGTTCCTCAGCCTGATGACCCGTGCCGCCTTCGCGCTCACCAAACGCGGCTACGTCCTGCGCTCGGGCCATGCGATCGGCGCCGACAGCGCGTTTGAGCGCGGGGCCGGGCGCGATGCGCAGATCTTCCTGCCGGCGGCGGGTTGGCGCGGTTCGGCAAGCGAGTTCCATCCCGAGACGCTCGGCGCCGAGCTCTGGGGCAGGGCGCGTGCCATCGCTGCCGCGCACCATCCGGCCTTTGCCGGGCTCTCGGCGTTCGTCCAGGCGCTTCACACCCGAAACGCGTTTCAGGTCTTGGGCTGCTCGCTCGATAGCCCTGCGGAATTCGTGCTGTGCTGGACCGCCGACGGCGAGGCCTCGGGCGGCACCGGCCAGGCGCTGCGCATTGCCGCCAGCCACGGCGTCCCCGTCTTCAACCTCCATAGGCCGCGGACACGCGCCCACGTCGAGCGCCACCTCGTTCTCTGATTCGTTCAATTCCGTGTCTTCCGGCCGTTCTATGCCTTGCCTTGGCAACGGGATGCGTCGGCGCGCGGCCAAACGAAAGTCCCAGCCATGTCCTCGATCACGCTCACACTCGAACTTGCCTGTACCCGTGAAGACGCCGCGCGCTTCGCCGCGGTCGAACTGTTCCTTGCCGATATGGCTGAGAACGCAGAAGCCGAGCCCCCGGCCGAACTCGACGCGATCTTCGGTGCTCGCCCACGCGAGACGATCCTCGGCCTTGCCGGGTACCCGCAGCAGCTCGGGATTACCTGCCGGTACGACCGCGACCGGGGCGTGATGACGCTCGCTGCGTCGGGCGGCAAACCCAACCTCGCCGCGCTCCCGGTGCTGCTGCTCTGGCTCTATCCGGACAAGCTGCCCATCGCTTACTCGGTCCACGTAACCGAACGGCCCGAACTCGCGGTCTGGACGATCGTGGGCCTCAATCGCATCGAGATCACCCAGCACGAAAGCGAGGTCGCCGCGCGGCTCGAGGCCTTGCGGGCGATTGGTGACACGCCCCGGCGTCTCGACCTGCTGCCGACCAAACCGCTGCCCCGATCGGACGGCTGAGCCCGCTCAGGCGGCCTGCTGCGCGTCCCAGCTTCGCCGCGGCGTCCGGCTGACGCGGGCCGGGAGCGGCTCGCCTTCCTTCCACAGCAGGTGCGCGACGTCTTGCCCGGCGAGCAGCGCTTCCAGCGGCTCCGCCACCTCGTTGTCGCGGTCATGGATGTGGATGGCGCTGGCTTCCTCGCCGGTGTCCTTGAGCACCAGGCTGGCGATCGGCGTGTCGGTGTCGAGATTGACGCGCAGGCCCTTCACGAACCGCCGCTTCTCCGCGACCGCCTTGCCGACAAGGTAGCGCTCGTCGCTGGTCTCATAAGGCAGCCATTCTCCCGTTACCGGCATCAGCGCGACCTCGATGAGGTCGAAGGTGCCCTCGCGGCGCCGCGCGAACGAGCCGGCGAGAACCAGGTGGCCGCTCTTGCCGTTCGGCCCATCCTGCGCTTGCCACAGTGCGAGTTCGCCCGCGAACCGCTTGTGGAAGCGCCGCGCCATGTCCTGGTCCATCACGAAGGGCATGTCGCCGACATGGCGCAGGACGATTCTTTCCGCGCCGTGCGCGGGAACGATCTCCTTGATCTCGCCCACCACGACCATCATGTCGCCCTGCGAGGCATAGACCCGGGCGAGGGCCGCGCGGCGGCGGGCCCGGATCTCTTCCTTCTCTTCGATCTTGAAGCTCTCGGGCACGAACAACACGTGGGGCAGGGCTTCCTGCTTCGCCCGGCAGCTTGCCGCTGCCTCGAGCAGCGCGCGGCGCACGACGAACCATGTCCGCTTGCCCGCCATCTTCGGATGCCAGTGTGTGAGTTCGGCCCGATCCCAGAGGACGTGCAGCAGCCCGCGCATCGACAGCTTCTGGCCCGAGGACTTCACCGTCGGCTTGTCGTTGGTGAGTGCCGCGGGCGCGAGCCGGGCGGCCCCGCGCGACAGCGGGAAGCCGAGTTTGAGGCTGGTCTCGCCGCTCGCCTCATCGTCGAGCACGGCTGACCCACGGACCTGGCCCATGCCGGTGAGATAGTCTGGCGCTTCGTAGTGATCGCAGGCGGTCGCATGACGCGCGCCCGAGCCCGGCCAGCGCGCCAGCACGTAGCCATTCTGCCGGTGCGAGATGTAGAGGGGGAGCTCGGTTCCCTTGCGGCATTCGCAATGGACCGGACTTTTGCGCTCGTAAGCTTCGCGCAAGACGGGCTGCAGTTCATCGCCTTCGGCCACGCTGCGGCCGAGCACACGGTATCGCTGGATCATTGGGGTATCTCCAATTTCTCGCGATCGACGCTGCCCGTTCGACCTCTCGCGCATCTCCTTTGTATGACGCGGCCCCGGATGGGCGCGCTGGGCTCAGACTATGATAGCCGTTCGATCGCGGCAAGCCCGCCGAGCGGACGCCTCGAGCCTGCCGCTGCACAACCGTGGAGGCCGCCCGCGGTTTGCTGGCGTGGCGGCAAATGCCGCGCTACCGGTCCTGTGATGGACGACCTCTTCGCTTCGCAGCCTATCGCGGGCGCCACCCTGGCGCGCAGCGACATCGAGCGCCTGATCGGCAAGGTGCCACGCACACTCATCGACTGCGACCTCGAGGAGGCCGACCTCTCTGGTCTCGACCTCACCCGCTGGCGCTTTGAACGCTGCAACCTGCGGCGCAGCGATCTTGCGGGGGCAAAGCTGGAAGGTACGGTCTGGCAAGGCTGCCGGGGACCGTTCGCCAATTTTTCGGGCGCGAACCTCAGCGAAGCCGAGTTCATCGGCGGCGACTGGAACAATTGCGCGATGCGCCGGGCCACCCTGACCTCGACCCGGTTCACCGGCTCCAAGCTCACCGGCGCCGATTTCACCGAGGCGCGCGCCATGCACATCCACTTCGAGGAAGTGCTGCTGGTCTCGGCGAAGCTGCCCGGCTTCTCGTTCCGCAAGGAAACCCTGCGCCGGGTCGATCTGTCCGGCGCCGATCTGCGCAAGGGCGATTTTCGCATGACCGTGTTCGAGGACTGTTCCTTGCGCGAGGCGATGGTGGCGGGATCGCGGTTCGAGGGCTCGGACCTGCGCGGCGCCGACCTCGGCGGGCTTCGCCTCGTCGATGCCGGGCTGTTTCGCGGGGCGACAATCTCGCGCGAGCAGGCCGGGCAATTGCTGGGCGAACTGGGGCTCAACGTCCGGTAGCCGCAGGGCGGGACCGCTTGCCTCAGTCCGCGGCGCGCTCGTCCTTGTCCAGGTGTTCGCTTACGCCTTCGGCAAGGCCGAGGCACAGCGCCGCTTCCTCGCGGGTCAGCATCATCTCTTCAGCACCGAACACGGCAAGCTTCGTGCGCAGGACCTGCGCCATCGCGCGCGCCACCTGCAGGGCGCTTGGCATTTGCTGTGGTTCAGCCATGGGCCGGGATCCTTTCCCTTGGGCAGCTCTGCCTGCGGCAGCGGGGCCGGACAGGTCGCGTTGGAGTGCATTCATACCGGTTTTGGTGGGGGCTGGCGAGGGAGTGAAGAGGGTAGGGGCACCTCGGCGCCCGCGCCCCGCGCGGGCCCCGCGGCGACCCGCTCTACTCGCTAGGGCGGAGCGTCGGCGCTGTCGCGCCGCCGCCCACCCAAGCTCGCCGGCATGGATGCCGGCCCTGCGGGTGACGATCGGGGCCAGTGGGGAAGGCGGTGAGGCTGGTTGGCGTGAGCGGGCGAGGGCGCTAGGCTCCAGCCCATGCCGATCGTTCTTGCTGCCGCCGCCCTCTGCTTGTTGCCTTCGGTTCACGACGGCGACACGATCCGCTGCGACCGCGAGCGGGTCCGCATCGCCAACATCGATGCACCCGAATTGCCTGACAGCCCCAAGTGCCAGGACCGGCGGCGGTCCTATGCCTGGTGTGACTTTGCAGCGGGTGAAGCCTCGCGGGTTGCCCTTGCGCGGCTACTGTCGCGCGGGCGGGTCATGATCACGCGGCTCGGCACCGATCCCTATGGGCGGACGCTTGCCACGGTCTCGGTGAACGGCGTGGACGCCGGCGACTATCTGGTCGCGCAAGGCCTTGCGAGGCCCTGGCGCTGAGGGCCCCTTTCGAGGCGGGCGAGCTTTGCCCGCCTGCGGTCGCCAGCTTGCGCATCTAACCAAGACCCTTGCCGTAGCGCATGGGCGCTGGACGGGGAGGGGCTGGGCGCGGCCTCGTGTGACCCCACGCGTCTCTGACCCGCATGGTGCGAAGGCCGAGGAAGGCACTGCCCGCTGCCGCGGGCGCTGGCGGGTGAGAACAGCTCCTGGCGAAATGGCCGAGGCTGACGGGTTGAGCCTTTGCGGGGATTCGCGGGCCTGACCTGACGAAACCGCCATTCGTTTGCCGATGAACCCTGCAGGGCCAGTCCCTGGCCGCAACCCAAAAGCAGCGGACCGTGAAGCCCTTCAGGCTTGCCGCACCACTCCTCGCTTTTGGGTTTCCCTCACATGCGTTCGGTGCGGGCCCGGGCCTTTGGCCCTGCCTGTGGTGTTCATCGGCGGGCGGTTCCGCCGAGTTCAAGCCACGGAGATACCCCATGAAGAACCTCGTCATCCTGATCGGCCGCATCGCCGCCGCTCCTGAAACCCGCCACGCCGGCGAGACCGCGATCACTTCGTTCACCCTCGTCACCGATCGCCCCAAGCTGGTCGACGGCAAGACGGTCAAGAACGAGGCCGGTTACACCGAGACCCTCGCCGAATTCCACCGCGTCACCGCTTTCAACGGCCTCGGCACCTCGGTCGCCAAGCACAAGAAGAAGGGCGACCTCATCGAGGTGCAGGGCCGCCTCCACTACTCGAAGTGGACCGACCGCGAAGGCGTCGAACGCTACGCGGTCGAGATCGTCGCCGAGGAAGTCCTCTTCCTCTAAACCCGAGCCCGGGAGGCGGCAGCGCCGCCTCCCATTGGGCCACCGGACCGGCCCCCGATTGCTCATGCAGTCGGTGCACACGAAGGAGGTCGCTGTTGCAAGAAGGCAACGCGCGGCGTTCATTTCGCACTTGCAGCATGAAGGCGCCCGACCCATATGGGGGGTGCCTTTCAGGCATCCTCTCCCAAGACTTTCAAAGGGGCCGGCTCACGCTGGCCCCATTTTTTTGGCCGCGCGGGCACAAGAACCCGGCCGCGCGCACTTTCGTGCTGGCGTACGGTTCTTGTCGCCCATAGGGTCCGGCGATCATTTTCCATGCGAGCACTACAGACCGATGGCCGAAGAAGTGTTGCTCGACCACGTTGCCGATATCGTTTCTGCCCATGTCAGCAACAATTCGGTCGCGGCCGCCGACCTGCCGGGCCTGATCCAGGCGGTCTACGCTTCGCTTGCCGCGCTTGGACAGCCGCCGGAACCGGCCGCGGAAGAACTGAAGCCCGCCGTCTCGGTGCGCGCATCGGTCAAGCCCGACGCCGTCACCTGCCTTGAATGCGGCGGGAAGATGAAGATGCTCAAGCGCCATCTCGGCAGCGATCATGGCATGACCCCGGCCGAGTACCGGACGCGCTGGAGCCTGCCCGCCGATTACCCCATGGTCGCGCCTGACTATGCCGCCAAGCGCAAGGAACTCGCGGTCAGGATCGGCCTTGGCCGCAAACCGGGGCAGAGCCCGAACGCCAAGGTTGAAACGGCGCCTGAAGCTGCGCCCAAGGCGCAGCCCAAGGCCGACGCGGCCCCGGCAAAACGTCAGAAACTCGGCGTCGCCTTCAGCTAGCGCCTTGCTGCGGCCCGAGGGCCGACCTTGACATTTCGCGCGTTTCGCCGCATATTATGCCTCAGCTTTAGGCAAATGGTGAGGCATATGGCAAGCGCGGCATTCCTGAGCGAAGTCACCGGCGAGAAGGGCGTCTCGCCCGACCGGCTGTCGGCGGCCTTGCACATCACCAAGTCCGAGCTGGCCCTCGCGGCCGGATTGTCGCGTGATGCGGTCTCCAAGGCTGCCCGCAGCCAAAGCGTGGTCACCCAGGCGCGGCTGCGCGAGGTGAGCGAAATCATCAACCGCGTCATTCCGTGGGCGGGCAGCGAACTGGCTGCCTATGCCTGGTACCGCTCGCAGCCGCTGCCTTCGTTCGGTGACGCCACGGCCGAAGAACTCGTCCGCCAGGGCCTCGGCGAGAAGGTCCGTGCCTATCTCGGCCGGATCGCCGCCGGCGGGTTTGCCTGATCGTCAGGCAACATCAAGGTGACACTGTCATTCAGCCGGTTCGACGGTCTTGTCTACCGCGCGCATCATCCGGCCTGGGCCTATGACCCTGAATCCGGCGAAGGCGCGAAGCTGCATGGCGGACGGTTCAACCGCATCGGCACGGCTTGTTTCTACGCGGCGCTGAGCCTCGAGACCGCCTGGCTCGAAGCCCAGCAAGGCTTTGCCTTCAAGGCGCAGCCGCTGACCATCTGCAGCTACCGCGCCGAACTCGCCGATGTTCTCGACCTGACCGATCCCGCGGTGCGCGAGCGCGCCGACGTCACCCTCGCGCAGCTGAGCTGCGCGTGGGAACGGCTTGCCGGTGACCGCAAGCCCGTTCCGACCTGGGAGCTTGCCGACCGGCTGATCGCCGGCGGCTGCGCTGGCGTCATCGTTCCGAGCTTCGCCTCGCGTGCGACGCCCGACGATCGCAACCTTGTGCTGTGGTCCTGGAGCCGCGAAGCGCCGCATTGCCTCGTAGTAATCGATGATGAGCAACGCTTGCCGCGCGATCAATCATCGTGGCAGGATGCCCCGAAATCCGCGTAAAGCATTGATAACATTTAACATAAGCTATATTATCAAACTGAACGATCATGCCGCGCTGCGCTGTTCGTGACACGTTAGCGATTTTGTGGCATATGGCCCCTGAATTGGCTCACGCGCACGCTTCGCGACGCGTTCGCCGCATCAGGAGCAGTGCCATGACGGTACAAGTGACGATCACGCCCAATGGCCGGATGAGCCTGCCGGCCGAGATCCGCAAGCGGCTCGGCCTGGCCGGCGGCGGCGCGCTGCTGGTCGAGGAAACCGAGGATGGCGTGATCCTGCGCACCGTGGCGCAGTCGATCGCCCACGCCCAGGCGCTGGCGAAGAAATACACCGAAGGCAACGCTGCCGCATCGGTCGATGCCTTTCTTGCCCGCCGCCGTGAGGAATCCGGCGAATGACCGAAGTCGTACTCGACGCCTCCGCGCTGCTTGCCCTGCTCCGGGACGAGCCCGGCGCGGGCAAGGTCGCCGATGCGATCGGCGCCTCGCGCATGTCGAGCGTCAACTACGCCGAGGTCGTCAGCCACTTCATCCATGCCGGCATGCCCGCCGACCAGGTCGACGCCATGCTGCGGCCCCTGCCGATGGCGATCGTCGAGGCCGACCAGGCGCTCGCCACCATCGCCGGACGCCTGCGCGCCGCGACGGCCGAGGCCGGCCTGTCGCTCGGCGACCGTTTCTGCCTGGCGCTTGCGCGCCGGGACGGTCTTCCGGCGCTGACTGCCGACAAGCAGTGGCGCACCGTCGCGGACGCGGCCGGTGTCGCAGTGTCGGTGATCAGGTGATGCCAGGCAATTCCATGTGGTCTTGCCGCAGAGTCCAATGCAAGACTACTAAGTCCCCATGACGCGGGCGGCCATCCATCCTGAGCTTCTGACCTGGGCGCGCGAGCGTGCAGGCAAGAGCCCGGAAGATCTGGACCACCGCTTTCCCAAACTTGCCCTGTGGGAGGCCGGAGACGCGCAGCCCACGATCAAGCAGTTGCAAGCCTTCGCCGATGCTGTCCATGTGCCGGTTGGCTATCTGTTTCTTCCTGCTCCGCCTCATGAGCAATTGCCGATCCCGGATTTTCGGACGGTCGATGGCCGCGCCATTCACCGCCCTAGTCCCAACCTCCTCGACATGGTCTATGCCTGCCAGGAGCGCCAGGGATGGTTCAAGGACTATGCCCGGGCCGTGCGGCTGCCCGAACTCGCGTTTGTCGGCAGTGCCTCGCTGAATGACAAGCCAGTCGCTGTGGCAGCGCGGATGGCTGAAGCGCTAGGCTTCGACTTAGAAGCGCGTGCAGCCTGCCGGACCTGGGAGGAGGCTCTGCGACTCTTCATTGGCCACGCCGACGCGCTCGGCGTACTGGTGATGGTAAGCGGCGTCGTTCTCAGTAACAATAACCGCAAGCTCGATCCGGAAGAGTTCCGCGGCTTTGCCCTTGCCGACACCCAGGCGCCACTGGTGTTCATCAACGGGTCGGACAGCAAGTCCGCTCAGATGTTCACGCTTGCCCATGAACTCGCGCACCTCTGGCTTGGTGCCACTGCGATATCGAATGCCAGCGCCGCGCCGGTCGCGGGTTTCCGGCGTGAGGAAGTCTGGTGCAACGCGGTCGCAGCTGAATTACTCGTGCCATTGGTAACGCTACAAGCCGATCTCGTCGCGGATGAAGCAATTGACGACGCCGTCGCTCGTCTCACGCGTCGCTACAAGGTCAGCAGCCTTGTCATTTTGAGACGTCTTCTCGATGCCGGTTGGCTGGCCGGGGCTGCCTTCGAGGCCGCATGGGCTGCCGAGCGCGCCCGCCTGCGAGTGATCGCAGAACGAAGCGGCGGCGGCGGCGACTTCTATCGTACGACCCTGTCTCGCGTCAGCCGCCGTTTCGCGCGCGCCCTGGTCGAAAGCACGCTTGAGGGCCAGACCCTTTACCGTGATGCCTTTCGTATGCTCGGTGTTGCGAAGACCGAGACCTTCAACCACATCGGGCAGGAAGTAGGGGTGCTGGCTTGACCCGTTACCTGCTCGACGCGAACGTCTTCATCCAGGCCAAGAACCTTCACTATGGCTTCGATTTCTGCCCTGCCTTTTGGGAATGGCTGGTAGATCAGAACGCGGCCGCGATTGTCGCAAGCATCGAGAAGGTCAGCGACGAACTCGTAGGCGGCGGTGACGAACTTGCGGACTGGGCCCATGCCCGAGGCAAGGGCTTTTTCTTGCCACCCGACGACGCGGTTCTCCCTGCCTTGGGAGAGGTGAGCGCCTGGGCCACTGGGCAAGCCTATGAGCCCGCCGCAATCGCGACTTTCTTGCAAGTCGCCGATTATTGGCTGGTGGCACATGCCAAAGCCCACGACTGCGTCGTGGTGACTCACGAAGTGCCTTCGGATTCGGTACGCAAGATCAAGATCCCAAATGCATGCATCGGTCTCGGCATTACCTGCATGAGCCCATACGAAATGCTCCGCCGTGAACGAGCAAGGTTCGTATTGGGAGCAGCCGTCTAGTTCGTTCCTGGAATGTGTTTTGCGGTTAACCCCGAACGCCCACATGGGGTTCGGGGGCAAAACCGTAATCTCTCTCTCATCTCGGTGGCTGAGCGAAATCAGCATCGCCATAGCATGACGCCTGGGAGATTGGCGGCCGTCAAGGATCGCGGGTGCCCCCCGATTTTGGCCTGCTGCGGCTAGTGCCTTGCGAGCAAAAATCGGCTCCCCCCACGCCCGCGACACGCGGCGGCAGCGCGGGCGCGCCGCCGTCCCTGACTGCCTGACTCCGGCGTCCTTCCGATGGGCATCTTTCATCAGCGTGATGAGAGACAATTCCTTTTGGAGGTTATCATGACGGACCGTTTCTCGAACTTCGCCGACCTTGCCGAACACTATGCGCGCGAAATCGCCACGCCCGACTACGCCCGGGCATTTATGGAGCAGACCGAACTGGCCAAGCTCTCGATTGAGCACGAACCGAGCGCTGTCGAAATGCCCGACGCGATGCAAGCGCAGGCGGCGATCGAGATGATGCTGGCAACGGTCTTCGACCTGTTCCGCGACACCCGGATGGAAGATTTCGCAAGCGAAGTCGCATGGGGCATCGCCAACAGCTTCCATGTCGTCGCCAAACGCCTCGATGACCGCGAGGACGCGATGGCGAACCGGCTCCAGGAGAAGCTGCGCGAATACGATCCGAGCGAGGTCTATGCGACCGATCTCGAAGACCTCACCATGCAGGCCCGCAGCCTTGCCGAATGCCGCGATGCGATGGAGTGCATGCGTGACCATGCGGCACGGATCTACCTTGTCGAAACCGGTCGGCCTTTCTCGCCGGTGCGTGGGTCCAGGGTGTCGTCCAAGACCAATGCCTCGATGATCGAAGCGCGCGACTATCTTGCGGCACAGAAGGCGCAGCGGCGCGAGCAGTTTGCCCCATCGGGTCCGGTCGTGGTGTTTTCGGGCGGACAGCAGTTCACCGACATTGCGCTGGTTGAAGACTATCTCGATGCGATCCATGCCCGGGTCCCGTCGATGGCGCTTGCAACGACCGCTCAAAACAAGGGCGCGGACGTGATCGCGGCGGCCTGGGCATCGCGCCACAATGTGCCGGTGATCCTGTGCAAGCCCGATACCTCGCGGGGACCTTCGGCGCCCTATCAGCGCAACGCGCGCATGCTCGCCTTCAAGCCTGTCGAGGCGGTGGTGTGCAGCGGTGGCGGCATCCAGGCGAACCTTGCCGACCGGCTGCGCGAAGCACGCATTCCCTTGCACATCGTGCGCGACGCTTCGGTCCAGAACGAGGCTCCGGCGGCGCGGACCAAAGTAGCAGCGCAAGCTGAGCGGCCTGCGATGAAGCGCACGGCTTGTGGCACCGTCAATGCCGATGAACTCCCGCCATTCTGAGCAGGGACTGCTCCGATTGCATCAACCAGAAGGGTGTCCGGCCTTACCGCCGGATGCCCTTCTTTTTTGTCGATCGGGACGCACACTGTCATGGCCCGGCTCGCTCGCTTCTTGCCCCCGCCAGTAATGGCCTGACGGCCTGCTGGCGGGCACGCGAAGGCTTCGCATCGGCCGGGCGCTCGAGACCCGTGCCTGGGACCACCGGGTGTGCTGCCCAACAGGGTTAAATACTCTCGCAGACTTCCAAGCATGATGGCCGCCATTGGCCCGCGTCAAGAAGGGCGGTTCCCCCAATTTTTACGCCTGAAGAAGGCGAAAAAATCGGCTCCCCCACCCCCGCTCACGCGGCGGGCCGCGGGCGGCCCGTTCCTGACCCGGGCCAAGCTCGGCCATCCCGAAGGAGACCTCTTCAATTCCTTTGACAGGAGGCTCACATGAACGCTCTTACCAAGACCCTCGACATCCCGGCTTTCGACCACATCAGCTATGACGCAGCAGTGCGCGCCGCGACGATGCGGGCCCAGCACAGCTTCTTCGACCAGCACGTCATCGAGGACGAGTTCGGCTGCTTTCTCGCCATCGACGAGGGCGACTACAACGCCCTGCCCCAGGACCTGATCGACCGGATCGTCCATTCCGTCCCGGGCATGATGGCCGACGACTTCGACGAAGCGAACATCGCCCGCGCCGCGAGCTTCATGAGCGTGGTGATGGACCCCGACTGGGACGCCGACTGCCCGTTCTGACATGCCGCATATCGCACCGCGCCGGAGGGCTCTTGAGGGGCTCTCCGGTCCCTCTTTTTGCGTGTGTTCAATAAAGCGCAGCCGGGGCATCGAGCCCCGGCTGCGCTGGCCTCTGCCGAGGCCGGTTTCAGCTTGCCCGCAGGCGCTTTTCCGCTTCGTCCAGACCGAGCTTTCCGAGAGCGGCGAAGAATGCTTCGACCCTCTCGAAAGGCGCCTTGCCGAGAACCGATTTGTGCATCAGTTCGACAGTCGCTGCCCGCTCGCTTTCGCGCAGTTTCGTCTCGCGCGCTTCCAGCGCCTGACGCTCCTTCGCGATTGCCTGTCGTTCCGCTTCAAGGCTTCCTTTTCTGGCCATGTTGATACCTCGTGGGTTGCTGCTGAAACCTCCCGGCCTGAGGATTCCAAGCAGCGAGCGCAGTGGCAAGCCTTTTGCCAACGGTCCTGCAAATAAATCGTGCGGCCAGTCCTGTAATCAGCGGCGCTCATTGGCTTCAGGACAGGCGGTCAAGGCCCGACTCCATGCGCATCAAAGACGAGCAACCACCCACCAGACACAAGGTATCGGATTAAGGGGAAGGATTGCACACCCTACGCGGCCTAAGCCGCAGAAATGGGAAAAAGTGCAGCTAAATCAATACAAGCAACCTTGGAAGCCTTCGACAGCTTGACTGCTGTTGATGGCTGCCTGGTCCCCAGAATTGGCAATAATTCCGAGACTTTGCCGACGAGTTCCGGTAGTTCTGATGGCTATATGGTCCCCAAGCGGCATTTGCCCGGGAACCGGGCATTCCTTGACGGCAATCTGGCTCGCCGGAAGATGCCGCCTGCACCCAGTGACTATGTCATCTGGGATACGGAGCTTGCAGGCTTTGGCATGCGGGTCCGGTCATCGGGTAATCGCTACTGGTTCGTGCGCGTGCGCCGACGCGGCAGGCATTGCCGTGTCTCGCTGGGCAAGGTCGACGAGGTTGATGCCCTGACCGCCCGGGGCGAAGCGCGCAAGCGCCTCGCGGAAGTCGCGCTCGATGGCTTGCCGCGCCGCGTGTCGGTGAAGGTCGCTCCTCTGTTCTCAGATTACGCCGATGAATTCTGGACCGACTATGCTCGGCATTGGAAGGGATCGACCCAGAAGCGCAACCTCGATGCAATTAACCGCGACCTGATGCCGCGCTTCGGGAAGATGCGGATCGACCTGATCGGCAAGTCCGACGTCGTGCGCTGGCGCGACGATTGCGCGAACGTGAGCGAAGGCAAGTTCAACCGTGCTGTCCCGGTCCTTGCGGCGATGTTCAAATACGCCGCCCAGCTTGGTTACATCCGGAAGGGCTCGAACCCGTGCCGGGGTATGCCCCGCTTCAAAACCAAGCCGAAGGAACGTTACCTCAGCCCGCAGGAGTTCCGTCGTCTCGCTCGCGAACTGGCCGAGGACGAGGCAACCTACCCAGCGCAGGTTGCCGCCGCTCGTCTGCTGATCTTTTCCGGCGCGCGCCTCGGGGAAATTCGGGACCTGGAATGGGACTGGGTCCAATTGCCCCGTCTCCTTCTCCCAGACAGCAAGACTGGCCCTAAAACCATCTGGCTCAACAGCCAGGCCGTGAAGATTGTGGAAGGGATCGAAAGACGAGAAGACAGCAAATACGTCTTCGCCAACCAGTCTGGCGCGCGCCCCGTCAACATCGACAATTGGTGGTTCCCCTTCCGCAAGCGCTGCGCCTTGCCGGACGTCCGCATCCACGATCTTCGTCACAGCTTCGCCTCGGTCGCGATAAGGGAGAAAGTGCCGCTTGCGACCATCGGCGGGTTGCTGGGCCACGTGTTGCCGGAGACGACTGCGAGGTATGCCCATCTGGCTGACGAGACGATTGCCGACGCTGCCTCGCGCGTTTCGAGCGGCATCGCTGGTTCATTGGGCCTGTCGGCATGACCAGCCTGTCGCTCAAGCAGATCGTCGAAAAGGCTCTCGCGGAGATCGGCGTCAATCCGAAGCTGTCGCAGACACCGAAGGGCAAGGCGCGAACGACGACCTGGATTGCTGTGGAGAACGGGTTCGGCATCCGCCACTACCCCAGTGGTCGGCATGTTTACGTCGTTCAGACGCGGATGGGCGGACGGGTTCGGACGATCACAATAGGTCCGGCGTCGGTCCTCACCCGGCATCAGGCGGTGATGGTGGCGCGTCAGGTTCTTGCCCACGCCCGTGTCGGTCACGATCCGGCAACTACGCGCCAGCGCGTGCGCAATGCACCGCGAATGGACGACTTCTTGCGGGAATATTGGGAGAAGTGCTCCTCGGCCTGGAAGCCGTCCACGCAGGAAACAGCGACAGGCTATCGCCGTAGCCACATCGACGGCGCATTCCCGGAAGCGTTTGTGGACAGCTTGACCGAGGGCGAAGTGACCAAGTGGTTCGTAGCCCTGACGGACAAGTCCGGTCCCGGCGCTGCGAACCGTTGCCTGGAGATTCTCCGCGCAGCGCTGAACAAGGCGGAGGAATGGGGGTATCGCGTCGAGAACACGAACCCATGCTACGGAATCCGGCAGAACCGGAAGAACCATCGCAACCGGTTCCTGTCCGACGACGAGCTGGCCCGCCTTGGCGTAGTCCTGGCCAAGGCTCGCGCGGGCGAGGACCGAACCGCGCAAGCCTACGCCTCGGCGATCTTGCTGCTCGTCCTGACCGGATGCCGGGTCGGTGAGATTCTGTCCCTTGAATGGTCCGATCTCAGGGGTCTCCGCCTTCACCTCCGGGACAGCAAGACCGGCCCCCGAACCGTATGGTTGGGCGACGAGGCCCGCGACTTGATCGTCGCCCTCCCACGCTGCGGCAAGAATGCGTCGATCTTCTGGAACTGGCGCTATCGTCGACCAATCCAGACGATACATAGTCCATGGGCGAAATTCAGGGATGAGGCTCGGCTCAGGGACGTCAGGCTTCATGATTTGCGGCATACCTACGCCAGCCACGCCGTGATGGGCCGGGAGAGCCTGCCCATGATTGGTCGGCTGCTCGGTCATGCGACGGTCAAATCTACCTCGCGGTACGCCCATTTCGAGGATGCGCACCTGTTGGAGGCGGCGGAGACGATCGGAGCCGCGATTGAGCGAGCGATGCTGACGGGGCGATCGTGACCGCACATCGACGTTCATTGAAGCATAATACAAAGCGTGATAGATGGACTCATCCATGACCGGTAAGCAGCGAACCCGCATCTACAAGAACCGCTGGTTCGCAAAGTTTGCGACCCGTGAAGGGATCAGTGACGCAACGCTTGTTGCCGCCATCGACCAGGCCAATCGCGGCCTGGTGGACGCCAATCTTGGTGGTGGCCTGATCAAGCAGCGTGTTGCGCGCGAGGGTGGAGGCAAGTCCGGCGGATACCGCACGCTGGTCTTCTTCCGCCACGAGGAACGGGCCATATTCGCCTTTGGCTTTGCCAAGAGCGACAAGGCCAACCTCAGCGCGGCAGAACTGAAGGTCTACAAGCAGGCGGCGAAGATCGTGCTCGCACTGACGCAAGCCCAGATCGACACCGAAGTGCGCGAAGAGAGATTGTTCGAGGTGAATGACGATGCCCAAGACCTATAAGAGCGAGGCGCTCGCCGCCGTTCACGAAATGATGGAAGGGCTCCACAAGGCTGGAGCTGTCGACAAGCGCACCCTGCGCGAGTTCGACGAGGCCTGCCTTGTCCCGGCAACGCCGCTCCAGCCCGAGGAAATTAAGGCGATCCGCGAGGCGGAGCACGTCTCGCAACCGGTGTTCGCACGCTATCTAAATGTGTCGAAGAACCTGGTCTCCGATTGGGAGCGCGGGAAGAAGCGGCCAGGCGGTCCGGCACTCAGGCTGCTTTCGATCATCCAGCGCAAAGGGCTGGAGGCAGTTGCTTAATGAGGCAAAGGAAGCGCTCGAAACTTGGAATTGCTCCAGGCTCAACACCAATCGATCAATTTTGCTGTCTTTCGAGCGCAGACAGAACGCGATCGATTTTTGCTTCCACCTCATCAAGCCGAGCGCGGTCCCATTTTTCGTGCAGCGCCATGATCTCGACTTCGGTCCGCAGGTTGACCGTGTAGTCGTGGCTCGCAGCAACGCGATCCTTTGCCGCTTGCCGATTCTGGCTCATCATGATGACCGGAGCCTGGATCGCAGCCAGCGTGGATAGCAGCAGGTTGAGGAAGATGTAAGGATAGGGATCGAACGCCACATGCCAATGTGCCAACACATCCGTGTTGAGCAGCATCCAGCCTGCAAGAATGAGCGAAAAGCCAATTATGAAGCGCCATGAACCGCCGACGGCGGCGACTCTGTCGGCGAGCCGGTCTCCAAACGTCATCGACTCATCGGCCAAGTCGGCGGCATCGCGGCTCACCGGAATTCTTGATCCAATTCCTTCTAGGACCACGCGCTGTTCGGAATCCAGAGCTTCGCCGGAGCTGCTCAGGAGTTTGCGGGCAATTTCATTGGTGGTGATCGAATCCATACTTGGGTGCCTTTCAGAGGAAAAACGGGATCAAATGGCTGCCCTGCAAGTTTCAAATCATGCCCCTATATCTGTCGGTGCAACAAGGATGGATTGGCTGGCTTAGGCTGAAGTCCTTCGGTGCCCAACACTGGATATTGCCAACACCAAGGATGGTAGCAGTAGGAGAACTAGCGGAACCGCGGCAGTCAGACCGAAGATGATCGCTGTCGCGAGCGGCTGCTGCAATCCAGCGCCCCGGCTGATCCCCAGTGCTAATGGGCTTAATGTCAGGATAGCGATCAGCGCCGACATTAGGATCGGGCGCAGCCGCTTGTATCCCGCCTCCGCAAGTGCCGCGAGATCGATCGTCGCCTCGCCGTCGAGTTCTGAAAAGTAGAACACGATCAATTCGGTCACCATGCCGACCACCATGGTCAGGCCCATCAGCGCCGAAACGTCGAGTTCAATCCCGGTGAGCCACAGCCCGATGAACACTGCCGCGACGCTCAGAAGCACGGTCACAACCGCTGCCAGGGTCCAGGCAATTCGTTCGAACAGCAAAGTCAGCAAGAGCGCGGAAAGTAGCAGCGCGGCACCAAAGACCATGGTCATGTCGGTGAAGCTTTGCCGCTGCTGAGCATAGAGCCCGCCATAATCGACCCGGATAGAGGGCGGCAAATGCAAGCCCGTCACAGTCTTGCGCACTTCGGTCATCGCCGAACCGAGGTCACGTCCTTCGAGCCGTGCTGTCACATCGATGAAGGGCGCAAGGTCTTCGCGGGTAAGTTGCTTCTGCCCGGCCATGATAGAAACGTCGGCGATCTGGCCGACGCGCACGACATGACCATCCGGCGCAGTGAGTGGCAGGTTGGCAACCTCGGCTGCACGCGCGCGGATGTCGGCGGGGCCTCGCACCCGAACCCCGATCAGTTGTTCCCCTATCCTGACACTGGTGGCTGAACTGCCGCCTATCAGCCCTTCGACCTGTCCTGCGACTGCGGCCGGATCGAGCCCTTGCTGCTGCGCAGTTCCCGGCCTGACCCGCACGGAAATGGCATCGCCCGCGACCCGCAGGCCATCGACCACTTCGACAACGCCGTTGACCTTGCCGATTGCCTCGGCAACATGTTTTGCGGTCTTTTCGAGTGCGACCGGATCATCACCGAACAGCTTGATCTCGATCGGCTGCGGCACGGCGGTCAGATCGCCAATAAGGTCTTCCATCAATTGCAGGGTTTCGATCTGGATCCCCGGAACTTGCTTTTCGATCCGGCCCCGGATGTCGCCCATTACCTCTTCAATCGGCCGCCGCGACCCGCCTTTCAGGCGAATGAAATAATCGCCCTCGTCGGCCTCCGTCAGACCACCGCCTAGTTGCAGCCCGGTGCGCCGCGAATAGCTGGCAACTTCGGGAGTGCTCTGAATGATGGCCTCGACCTGGCGCAACAGTCCGTCGGTATCGGAAAGAGCGGCACCAGGCTGGGCCTTGTAGTCAAGGATAAACCCGCCCTCGTCCATCTTGGGCATGAAACCCGATGGAACTTTGTACCAGGCAAACGAACCTGCAAGCGCAAGAACTAGGCAGACAATCGCGGCGAACCGCACCGGGCGGGACAATGCACGTGCGATAGCGCGATGGTACTGCTCGGCAAGACGACCGAGCCATCCTGCTGCGCTTTCGGCCGCTTCGGCATCGGCGGGGCGCAGCCAATGGGCGCAGACCAGCGGGATGAGGAAGCGCGCGTAAAGCAGCGAGATCGTCAGCGCGGCCACCATGGTAACGGCCAGCGCCTTGAAGAACCCACCGCTTACTCCGGAAATGAACGCGAGCGGCAGAAACACCACAATTGTTGCCCCGGTCGATCCGAAAAGAGGCCTTGCCATCTCCGCCGCAGCGTCAAGGATGCCCGGCGTATCGCGCGCTGTGCCCTCCTGCATCCTGCGCATGACGTGTTCAAGCATGACCACGGCATCGTCGACGATCAGCCCGACCGCGGCCGCCATGCCGCCCAGTGTCATCATGTCGAAGTGCATACCCATCGCGAACAGGATCAGACAGGTTCCAGCCAGTACGGCAGGAAGGATAGCAGCAGTGATGGCCATCAGCCGGAATGAACGCAGGAACAGGAACAGCACCAGCCCCGCAAGCAGCGCGCCTAGCAGGATGGCATCACGCACCGCGTTGGCAGCCCCGACCACCAGTTCCGATTGGTCGTAGAACGGCGTGACAGTCACGCTCGGGGGTAGCCCCAGGCCCTTCAATCGGGCATCGACATCGCGCACCACCTTGACCGTATCGCCGCCGAGCGACTGACGCACGTTGACCAGAACCGCGCGGCGGCCATTGCTGGTTACGAGGGTGTAGTCAGGCCGGCTGGACGGCTGCACCGTAGCGATATCACCGATGGTGACGATGCCCGAACCGCCGGTAGCCCCGGTCTTGACTGGGGTCGCGGCGATATCGGCAGCCGAAGTGAGCCGGTTCTCGACCAGCACAAGGTAGAGTCTGTGTCGGTCCTCTATCCTCCCGGCGCCCTGGACGACGTTGGCCTGGCCCAATGCCTTTACAACGTCGTCGCTTGACATGCCGAGTGCGGCTAGTTTCGCGGGATCGATATCGACCGAGAATTCACGGGGGGAGCCGCCAAGGACATCGACCCCGGCGACACCGGGGACGGCGGTCAGCGCCGGGCGCACTTTGAGTTCGGCGATCTGACGCAGCGCTTCCTGATCGAGCGAAGTCGACGTCAGCGCAATTCCAACCACCGGAAACAGCGTCGGGTCCGACCGCCTTACGTCAAATGTCGTACCTGGCGGCAATGACGACAGGACCGTCGCCAACGCGCCTTGGGTCGCAAGTGTTGCCGAGGTCATGTCGTGACCCCAGTCGAAGTTGAGCGCCACCTCCGCCGAACCGCGACTTGTTGTCGAGCGCAAGTGCGTGACCCCCGGAACAGAGCGCAGGGCGATCTCAACCGGACGCGTAATCTCAGCCTCCATCTGCGCCGCGTCACGCTCGCCAGCATCGATCGCAACGACCACGCGCGGATAATCAATCTGCGGGAACAGACTGACCGGCAGCCGCAGGGCTCCTGCGATCCCGCCTAGCGTGAGCAGCAGCATCGCAAGCCACAGGCTGCGCGCGTGGTTGGCAAGGCGAAGCTTCATCGCGTGCGGACCTTCATTCCGTCTTCGACTGCGGTGGCGCCCTCGACAACAACCGCCTCGCCATCGGCAACGCCCTTGAGGATCGCCACGTTCGCGGTGTCGCTCGCACCAACAGCAACGTCACGACGCTTGGCTACGCCGTCCTTGACAACAAATACGAAGGGTTGTCCGCCATCGTCGAGCAGTGCGGCATAGGGGACAGTCACTGCCGCACGTGAGGCACGCGTCACTACATGCGCCGACAGCGGCTGGCCGGCGGCCAGACCCTGTTGCGCCGGAATCGTGACCAGAACAGAGGCGAGTCGGGTCTGGGCATGGGCGACCGGGCTGATGCTCGCGATTGGGACTGTGAATGGCGGGGAACCGTCACCGGGATGCACTTCAATCGGACTGCCGGCTGACAGAGTGCGCGCGAGCGCCGGATCGATCCCGAACCTTGCCTTGACCGCACCGGAGCGCGACAGGGTGGCGATCGCGGCGCCGGGCTGGACGAGATCGCCCGCACTGGCGCCAGTCGAATCAACAAATCCGGCGTGCGGCGCGCGAAGGACAAGGCTCGCGCTGCGTTCGTTGAACGATGCTAGCAAAGCCGAGGATGCTGCTGCCCGCGATCGAGCAGCTTCGACGTCGGCATCGCTCGCCAGCCCGTCAGCGCGCAAACGCCGGGCGCGGGCCAGCGCCTGTGAGGCCGCCGTCGCATCGGCAGAAGCGGCACGGTATTGCGCCAGACTTGCCGGACTTGCCCTGAGCCGCGCAATCACCTGGCCTGCGGCCACCGCCGATCCCGCAGGAGCATCGATGGCGATGACCGTCGCCTCGACTGGTGCCGACAGCACGATCTGGCTGTCTCCGCCGCGCTCGATTTCACCGTAAAGCGTGATCGACTGGGCGATATCGCCCGTGGCCGCTTGCGCAAGCTTGACCAAGGCAACCGGGGTTGGAGCGGCGCCCTCATTGCCCGCACCTTTCGAACAGGCGGCAAGCAGTACCAGAAGCGGCAGGATTGCCAGCAATCGTTTCATTTCCACCCCTCGATCGGTGTTCCGCTCAGCAGTTCAAGCGCGATGGTCTGTTCTTCGATCGCCAGCCAAGCCTGAGCGATCACCAGTTGGCGGTCGCGCAGTTGCTGGCTGGCCGTCATCGCTGCCGCCTGCGACAGGTCACCCCGCCTGCTGGCCCGTGCACTTGCATCGGCCAGGCGCTCTAGTCCCGGAAGTCCAGCCTCAGCATCGGCCAGTTGTCGCCGGGCCAGCGCGATCCCGTTCCAGGCAGCGGTAATTTCGGCGCGAGTGTTGAACAGCCGGGCCTCGTACTCGGCATTGAGCGCCTCGCGCGTGGCGCGTTCAACCGCAATCCCGCCACGATTGCGATTCCACAGCGGCAGGGTGAAATCGATGGTCGGGCCGATCAGGAAATTGCCCGCTGAATCGCGATTCGGCGTCACGGTCAGGTTGAGCGAAGGAAACTGATCGAGCACCGCCTTGTGGACGCTTGCTTCCTGCGCGTCGTAGCCTGCCCGCAGGGCGGCGAGGTCGGTGCGGCTGTCGCGCGCCATGGCGAACAAGCGGTCGGCACCGAGCGGAGCTCCCGGCAAGGCCAGCGGCGCGAGGGCGAGCACGGTATCGGGCGGCAGTCCGAGAAGCCGGGCGAGTTCCTGCCGGGCAGTTTGCAGATCCCGCTCGGCGCTCCGCAACCGGTCGGCTGCATCGTAAGCGGCGAGCCGTGCTGCCTCGGCATCGCCCACCGGAACGTCGCCGCGCAGTGCTGCCCGTGTCGTTCGCGCGAGCTGCGCTTGGGCCACTGCGTCGGATTCGCGCGTCAAAACGACAATTCGTGTGAGCCCTTGGATGCGTACCACCTGGATGCGGGCCTGTCCGGCGGTCTGCCATTCGGCCCACGCAAGATCGAGCCGAACCTGTCGTGCTTGGGCATTAGCCTGCTGGCGGGTAACTGCGCGCTTACGCAGGGAATTGAGGTCGAGGCCCAGACCGCCCGCGATATTGAGCATGGTATCCGGCCCGCTCAGCACTTTGTCCGCGCCAATGCTGAACGTGGGATCGGGCAGAAGCCCCGCCGCAAAGGCCTGCGCATCCGCAACTCCTGCCCTTGCGCGTAGGGCAATAAGATCGGGATTATTGACCACGGCGAGCGCCGCCACCCCGTGCTGGGTAAGCGGCGCGGAAAGATCGACTGGCGTCGGGCTTAGCCACGGTCGTTCGATTGCGCTCGCCTTGGTCTCAAGAATCTGAGGAACTGGATCGGCAAGTAGCGCAGGACTGTCTGCCAGCGGGGCGGGAGCATAGCTGGCGCAGCCGCCTGTCAGCAAGACAAGGGTCAGGGCGAATGGTGCTTTCAGGGCTCGATCCTTTCCGCAAAGGCGATCGTCGCGACCAGCCCCGGATGCGAGTCGCCAAGAGTCAGCGTCGCGCCATGGGCCATGGCAATGGCCCGCACCAGGCTAAGGCCGAGGCCGTGACCGGCCGTGCCGCGCGCCGTTTCCAGTCGCACGAAGCGCTGCTGGACTCGTTCGCGATCGGCCTCGGGAATTCCGGTCCCATTGTCTGCAACGGAAACCGATGCTCCCTTGCCCTCGGCGTGGGCCTCCATCCGGATTTGCGTCCCTTCGACAGTATGCCTGAGGGAATTCTCGACGAGATTGATCAGCGCCTGGGCGAGCAATTCGCGATCACCGAAAACCACAAGTCCGGGTTCAACCATGACGGTCAAGTTGCGTTTGGAATCCTCAGCTAGCGGGATCAGCGTTTCACCGAGTTCGCTCACGAGCGCAGTCAGATCAACGCGCGAATAGGCCCGCTTCAGGCTTCCCTCTTCAACTTCCGAAATTCGCAAGATCGCATCGAAAAGTGACAGGACATCCTCGGACTGGGTAATCGATTGCTCGACAAGCTCAGTACTTTCAGCCTCATCGGTTGCCCCCCGAAGGCGCTCGAGCTGATTGCGCAGGCGCGAGAGCGGCGTCCGCAGATCATGCGCCAGATCGCCGCTGACCTGACGTAGGTTGGTGATGAGCCCGGCTATCCGGTCAAGCATGGCATTGATGGATGCCGCGATCCGGTCAAATTCGTCTCCGGTGTTCCCTACCATGGCACGTTGGGCAAGGTCGCCCTCGATGACCGCAGCGGCGGCCATCTCGATCCCGGCAAGCCTGCGCTTAAGATACCCTGCGAGCAGAAATGCGCCGCCAAGCCCGAGCAGCAGAAGTGCGCCAAAGGCCAGCGCGAACATCGCAAGTATGGTGCGGTCGATCGCCTCGAGCGATTCAAGATCGGCCGCGACTACCAGGCGATACCCACCTGGCAGCGGCGTGCTCTTGGCGCGCGCTGGATCGGGGCCTTCAAGCGGATCTTCAAACAGGATTTTGTGCCAGCCCAAGGGCGGCATTTTCGTTTGCAGGTTTCCAGCAATACGCGCGCCACTGGGGCCGAACAAAGCTGTCCCCAGCGAGATCGGGCCTGGTCCGTGCGACTGGTTGACGGCCTCAATGACGCCCCGGATGCCATCGTCGCCATATTCGCGCTGTAATGATCGCGAGGATTGCTCGATCGTCGCATCGATCTGACGGGAGAATGCGGAATGGGTTGCGAAGAATACGGCCGTTCCCAGAACCAGCATGGCGGCAGCATAGGCGATGAACGCGACCCAAGCGATGCGACTGGCGGCGCTGCTGGGAAGCAGGCGCAGCCTCATGCCGCACGCAGCCTGTAACCAACGCCGCGCACCGTCTCGATTGGATCGGTCCGTCCACCCTCGTTGAGCTTGGAACGCAGTCGGCTCATATGCGTTTCGACGATCTTGGTCTGCGGGTCGAAATGGAAATCCCACACCCGTTCGAGTAACATGGTGCGGGTCACGAACTCACCCGCATGGCGCATCAATTCCTCCAGCAAGCGGAATTCGCGCGGTTGAAGCAAGATCGTCTTGCCCCCGCGCCGCACCTCACGGGTCAACAGGTCAATTTCGATCTCGCCCGCACTCAGCTGAGTGGTGATGGATGCCGGAGACGAGCGCCGTCCCAGTGCCTGAATCCGCGCCGCCAGTTCACTGAAGGCAAATGGTTTGACCAGATAATCGTCGGCTCCCGCCTCAAGACCATCGACACGATCCTCGATCCGCCCGAGCGCCGTCAGCATCAGTACCGGGGCTGACACCCCGCCTGCCCGCAGACGCTTGAGAACCGAAAAGCCGTCCAGTTCTGGCATCATCCGGTCCAGAACAATCACGTCTACCCGCTCGGTCAAGGCGAGGTGAAGCGCATCCTCCCCGTTTACCGCCGCGACGACATTGTGCCCGAGTTCACCGAGCCCGCGCTCGACGAATTGGCGAGTGTCCTTATCGTCTTCGGCAAGGAGGATGCGCAGCACCGTTCGGCCTAGTCCCTGGCGTTCAGCGGTTCGAACTTGTCTTCGACGATCCGGCCGGTCCGGACATCCACGCCGATCTCGTGAATCCGGTTTCCCTGGCGGATGTCGAACGAATATCGCTCGCCGCCGCCCTCGCGTTCACGCTCGGCCTTCTCGACCCGCCCCGGTGCCACCTTCAATGCGATCACGCGCGCCTGGGCCATGGTGATGCCCGAAGCCTTGGCCAGCGCAGCTTGGGGGGCGATGGCAACCATCGCCAGGGCGGGAACAATCAAAGCAAGCTTCTTCATGACTGTACTCCTTGAAACGTGCTCATTGCACATTCCATGGTTTAGTCATGCATAGCTCACATCACGGTTGCCTGTGGGATACAATTTCCCAACTTTGGCCAATACGCTTGCAGCGGGTTACATCCGCGAGTGACTCGCGAACGTCGCGCCAAGTTGGGTCAATCTTCACGGTGATCCTGTTGCGCAACATTGCAATATAACTGGCGGTTGCCATCAGTCCCATGAGTCAATCAGGAGCGCCGAGATTGAAGCGGTTGGGCCATGCAACGCTCGCTCATTCAGGCCGTGGCGCCGACGGATTTTACCACTGTTCGCGACCCCCAACGCAGCGCACTGGAACGGAAGGCGTGCATGCCACCGGCCCCCACTGCCATTGGAACCGATGATGGCTATTTGGTCCCCAATCCGGAATTTTTCGAGAACACGGACGGTCCAAATGCTAGCCCGGCGTCCACCGCTCGATTGTCGCTTTCTCGCCCAAGCCCGCAGGAAATCCCGACTTGTGGCCCGAGATCAGACGGCGCAAGCACACTGGGCTGGGCGCGGGAAATATCGGAACTTGACAGCACACCCTACACGGCAGGACCGTAAGGAAAATGGCGGAAATGCGTGTGTGTACAGAGTGGGAATTTGGTAATACATCGTATTACATTGCTGTAGCCTGCCGGTAAAGTCCCGGAATTCCGCGAGTTTCACGGTATTACACTGTAATACGCCATTTGGTCCCCAACCCCTTTCTTGCCAAGGGCCCGCCGATGCCCTAAAACCCTTCTCGCGCAATCTCCACCAGGCCCTTGCGAAGGGCCTGGTGATGACTGAAACAGTTCTGATAACCCTCCGGCTTCCACAGCCGCTGGCCGATGCAGCGCAGGCTGCCGCAACCGCGCAAAACGTCTCCCGATCGAACCTCTTGCGAATCGCGCTTGAGCAATTCCTGGGCGTCATGTCGGGCACCAGCGAGGTGGACCGCCGCCGGCAGTTCTCGGCCGAGTATCTGTTCCTGGTCGCTGACCTCATCGTGCAGCGCCAGTACCCCGATGCCCATAGCGCGCTGATCACCGAAGCCGAACGCCGGATGGAGGCGCTCTGTGCCGCGTCCTGACACCTGGTCCGACCGGGCGCGGCCGGGCAAGCTGCAGCACCATTCCGCGCGCGGGAACATGCCGCGCAACGCCGGCGATTTCACCCGCGGCTCGCAACTCATCACCCACGAATTCATGATGTGGTTCGCCTCGGCGAAGATGCCCCTGCTGGTATGGTTCTTCACCTTCTGCATCGCGCTTTCGATCGTCCTCGCGCTGCTGCTCGAGAGCCAAGAGATCCAGATGATCCTGATGCGGATCTACGCCGCTGGATGGACCTTCATGGAGTTCTCGCACGCCAAGATTCTCAACCTCACCCTTCCCTCCGGCGAAGTCGTCCGGGCGCCTGTCGGTATGGTCGCTTCGCACCCCGATGTGGTCATCGCCTGGAACAAGTTGATGCGCGCCATTTGGGGCTCGCTGTTCATCTCGCTCTTCGTCGCGGTGCCGATCGCGGTGTGGTTCGTCGACTTCTCCAAGCGGCGCGGAAAGTCGATCCTCGAGGAGCGGCATCAGCGCGGCGCCATGCTGGTTGATGCCGCCGAGCTTGCCAATGTCATCAATGCCCACAACCGCGATATGCTCGGCGCAGAGATCGCCGAACGCCTGCCCGGCAAGAGCTTCGACGAGGTCATGAAAATGAGCCTCGCGACGCGCAAGGAGGCGGGCATTCATCACGTCTATTCGATCGCGGGTGTGCCCTTCCCCTGGCGCACCGAACAGGCCCACACCATCATGATCGGCTCGACCGGCACGGGCAAGACAACGCAGATGCGTGCGCTTATTGCGCAGATGCGCGCGCGGCGCGATCGGGCCGTCGTGTTCGATCTCACCGGCGCTTACGTTGAGGCATTCTACAACCCCCAAACCGACACCATCCTCAACCCGATGGATGAGCGCTGTCCGTCCTGGTCGGTGTTCGCCGAAGCGAAGAACCATGCCGACTTCACCGGCATCGCCGCAGCCCTGCTTCCGGCAGATGGCGGCGGTGCCGAGCCGTTCTGGATGCTGGCTGCGCGCACGCTGTTCGTCGAGACCTGCATCAAGCTGATCAAACTTGGCGAGGCCACCAACCAGGCGCTCGCCAGCAAGCTGATGATGGCCGACCTCAAGGAGGTCCACAAACTCCTAGAGCACACCGTTGCCGATCCGTTGACCGCGCCCGAGGCGGCCAAGATGGCGGAATCGATCCGCGCCGTCTTCAACACCAATGCCCAGGCCCTGCGCTTTCTCCCTGAGGGCAAGGAGGCGTTCTCGATCTCCGACTGGATTCGCGCGGAGAACAAGCCCGGTTCGATCCTGTTCATCACCTCCTCGCACAACGAACTGGTGCTCAATCGGGCGCTGCTCTCGCTCTGGATGAACCTCGCGGTCCACACCCTGATGCGCCTGCCGCGAACCCGGGACCTGCGTACCTGGTTCTTCTTCGACGAGGTCCATGCCCTGCACCGCCTCCCGGCGATCGAGGACGGCCTGCAGACCGCGCGCGGCTTCGGCGGTGCCTTCGTGCTCGGCATCCATTCCTTCGCCAAGCTGGCCGAGACCTACGGCAAGGAAGGCGCGCAGAACCTTGCCTCGCTCGCGCGGACCAAGCTCGTTCTCGCCGCAGCCGACCGCGACACCGCCGAGCACTGCTCGGACTACATCGGCCACCGTGAAGTCAGGATGATGGATGAGGCCTACAGCTACGGCTATTCCAACATCCGCGACGCGGCGACGATCACCCCGCGCTCCGAAGTGCAGCCGCTGGTGCTGCCCGACGACATCATGAAACTGCCTTCTCTGCGCGGCTTCCTGGTGTTCCCGGAAGGCTTCGATGCCGCTCGGATCAAGCTCACCTACAAGGACTATCCCAAGGTTGCCGAAGGCTATGTCCTGCGCACCCATGTCGAGCCGATCGAGTTTGCCCGCGATGCCGATGATGACGCGGAAAGTGAAGGCGGCGGGCGCGAGACCAAGGACGAACTCGAACTCGCCCCCGCACCCGAGGTCGACGGCGAACCGGCAAAGCCAAACCCCACACCCCGACAGGAAGAGCTGAACTTCGCTACCGTACAGGCTGAGCCGACAGTTGCACCGCAACCGAGCCTTGGCCGCTCGATGGTCGCCAGCGCAGAGATCGTGAAGAGCGCAGCAGCTGCGCGTTCCAGCGAGGCCGAAACCGCGCCCAAGACGCCCCGCAGCGCCGGGCTGAAGGTCCCTGCCCAGCGGTCCACCCAAGCCGCCCGCGAACTTGCCGAAGCAATCGACCGCGACGTTTCGGCGGAACTCGAAAAGCAGCAGACGCGCGAGCCCGAGATCGATGTCCCCAGCCACGATGACGGACCGGAGATGTAACCCATGCACTCCATCGCATCCGTCAGATCGTCGAGCGGCGCAGCCGAATATTTCGCGAACGACAATTACTACACGGCCGATGAACACGCGGAAGCCGGGGTCTGGGGCGGCGAGGGTGCGCGCGCACTCGGACTTGAGGGTCAGGTCGAACGCGATCAGTTCGAAGCGATCTTGAATGGGCGCTTGCCTACCGGGGAGATGGTGGGTCAGGTTGAAGGGCGGCGCCTGGGCCTGGACCTTACCTTCTCGATGCCCAAGTCCGCCTCGATCCTGGCGCTGGTGAGCGGCGACAAGCGGATCCTCGATGCGCACCTCGCCGCCGTCAAATCGACGATGACGCAGCTCGTCGAAAAGCAGTTTGCCGAGAGCCGCAATTACGATCGCTCGCGCAGCGGCGAGCCGCAAAAGACTGGCAATCTCGTCTATGCCCTGTTCGCCCACGACACGAGCCGCGCGCTCGATCCGCAAGGCCACATCCATGCCGTCGTCGCCAACCTGACGCGCGACCCGAAGGGCACCTGGAAGGCGCTGTGGAACGGTGAGATCTGGAAGAACAACACGACGATCGGCCAGTTCTACCATGCCGCCTTCCGCGCCCAGTTGCAGAAGCTTGGCTACGAGACCGAGGCGGCGGGCAAGCACGGCTCGTTCGAGATCAAGGGCGTGCCGAGCGAGGTCATCAAGGAGTTCAGCCAGCGCCGCGAAGATATCCTGACCAAGGTCGAGGAACTCGGCATTGCATCGCCGAAGGGACAGGACCGGGTGACGGTCAATACCCGCGATCCCAAACTGGCGGTCGAGGACCGCGCGGCACTGGTTCAGACTTGGCAGGATCGCTCTGCGGCACTGGGGTTCGATGGCAAGGCGCTCATCGCCGAGGCCAGGGCCCGCGCCGAGGTGCAGGCGCGCCCGACCTTCCGCGAAACGGCAACTGCAGCGCTCGGTGAAGTGTCGACCCGGATCGGCGCTGCGCTGCGCACGCCGAGCCCGCTGGCAGTGAGCGGTACGGCCGCCCTGTTCCTCCCCGCAGACACGATCAAGGCGCAGCACGCGACGGCGTCGGCCATTCGCCACTTGTCCGAGCGCGAGGCGGCGTTCTCGCCACAGGCGATCCTCAGCGCGGCGCTGGGCTTCCAGATCAAGGGTCTCGAAGGCGGCGCGGTCGTAGAGCGGATCGGCGAACTTATTCGCGAGGGCCATCTGATCCCCGGCAAGTCGGAGCGGCTCGACGGGCACTTCGACCTGGTAACGACGCCGGCGGCGCTCGCCATGGAGCAGCAGATTCTGGACCGGATCGATGCCGGCAGCGGACAGGGCCGCGCGTTCATGCCGCCCGAGGTTGCCATGGCGCGGCTGCAGGACGCGGCGCGCGAACTCGGCCAGACCCGGGCCGGGGTCGATACCTGGCAGCTCAACGAAGGCCAATTGGCCGCAGGCGTCGCGATCCTTTCGGGCACCGATCGCTTCCTCAATGTCCAGGGCGTCGCGGGGGCGGGCAAGTCGACGCTGCTGGGCGCGCTCGACAAGGTGCTCGGGCAAGAAGGCGTCAAGCTCGTCGGACTTGCCTTCCAGAACAAGATGGTTGCGGACCTGCGCGGCGGCGGCCAGGGCATGTCGGCCGAGCAGATGCGCGAGGCGGGGATCGAGGCCTACACGATCGCCAAGTTCCTCAGCACCTATGGCGGGGCTGCGGCCGCGGGATCGGGCGAGCGCTTCGAGGCCGCCAAGGCGGCGCTCGCCAACACAGTCATCATTACCGACGAAAGCTCGATGGTCTCCTCACGCGACATGCTGCGGCTGACTGCGCTGGCCGAGCAGCTCGATCTCGCCAAGGCGCCGTTCATGGGCGATCGCCAGCAATTGTCGGCGATCGAGCAGGGCAAGATGTTCGCCGTCAGCCAGGCCGCGGGGCAAGCAACCGTGCGGATGGACGAGAACATCCGCCAGAAGAACTCAGCCCTTCTGCTGGCGGTCGCCGGGCTCTCGAACGAGGGCCATGCGAGCCTCGCGCTCGACCTTCTTGCTGCCCATGGCCGGGTGATCGAAGCGGGACCCGACCACGTCGCCCGCGCGGCCGAGCTGTGGCTGTCGCTCAGCCCCGACAAGCGCGAGGCGACCGCGATTTTCACGGCCGGGCGCGAAGACCGCGCCGAGATCAACGCGCGGGTCCAGGCGGGGCTGCTCAAGGAAGGCACCCTCACCGGGCCGGGTCTAACGCTCACCACCCTGCAGAGCGCCAATACCACGCGCGAAGAGCTGCGCTTTGCCTCGACCTACCGGGTGGGCCAGGTGTTCGACGCGCGGATGGACGTGCGCGAGCTGGGGTTGAAGCGCGGGGAGTACGAGGTCCGCGAGATCCGCAAGGACGGCATGGTCGTGCTCGAGGCTGGCGGGCGGCGCAAGGTCATCGACCCGACCCGCATCGATCCCGATCACCGCTTCGACCGCATCGGGCTCTACGAGCAGAAAGAGATCAAGATCCATGACGGCGAGACCGTGTTCTGGCGCGACAAGGACCAGGGGCGGGACATTGCCAAATCGACCTATGCGACGGTGCTTGAGGCCAGGCCCGAAGGCGTACGGGTCGAGCTTGCCGACAAGCGGCAACTGGTGCTTGCGACCAGCGACCCGATGCTGCGCCGGCTCGACCTCGGCTATGCGCTCAATGCCCATATGGCGCAGGGCATGACGAAACCAGAGGCGATCGAGGTGATCTCCTCGGCGCAGCGCAACCTCGCGACCCAGCGCACGCAGAACGTGCTCAACACCCGCGCGACCGACGACATGATGGTTGTCACCAACAATCTTGAGGGGCTGAAGCAGCAGCTCGATCGCACGCCCGGGAACAAGACTTCCGCACTCGAGGTGACTGGCAGGCTTGAAGTCGAACCCCGCCACCATAACCCGATCGACGCGCGGCAGTTGCCCGAACTCAAGATGAGCCCGGAGCTCAAGGCCAAGCTCGATGCCGTGCTGGGCAAGGCACCCGACCGCCCGGTGCGGCAACTCCCTGTGCCTGAAAAGTCGCTGGGGCTCGACCTGTGAGGCCCCTCCCCGCCCTCGCCCCTGCCGCGGCCACCCGGGTGTTCGACCGCGCGCATTCCACGCTCGTCTGGTTGGCCGTGCTCGCCTTTGTCCTGCCCGAGCCTGCGGCGCGCGGCCTTGTCATCCTGGCAATGATCGCCGTCGCCCTTGCCGCGGCGGCGGTCGCGTTCCTTGCGCCGGCTGCGCCAAATCCAAAGCCCGATGCCGATCCCGAACCGCCCGGCAGCGAACCGATGGAGACCGACCATGGCCTATGAACACGAGGAAATCGGCGACTTTGCGAGCGAGCGCGATGCCCAGGATTGGGCGGAACGCAACAACATCGATCCCCAGGATCTCCACTTCCGCGCCCGCGGAAGGCGGGGCGTCACCCTGAGCGTGCGCCGGTCGGCGCTCGGGGATTCGTCGCGCGGCGACCTCTCATACGGCCGCCGGACCGGCTTTTTCTAAAAAACAAGGAGACTAGCCATGAAACGATATGCCTATCTGCTCGCCCCGCTGCTTGCGGCGGCCGCAACCCCTGCCCTCGCTGCCGAGCCCGCTTCCAGGGCTGCTGCGGCGTCAACGTTGATCCAGAGCCAGCTCGAAAGCCGGGCGGGCTCCGAACAGACCAGCTCCGAACAGACCGGGGCGACCCTCGCCCGCCTTCGCGAAGCGCTCGAGGCGCGCAAGCAGGCGCTGAAGGATGCGGCCGTCCGCGTCCAGCAGGACGCCAACGGTCTCTGTTCGGACTGTCCGGACAAGGCGGATCCCACCCATCACCATTCCGTCAGCGAAGAGCGCAAGGTCGACTGCATCCATTGCATCGAGAAGGCCATCTACGCCTGACCGGAACGTCGGCGCGGTCCGGGCCACCTCCCACCGGGCCGCGCCGGCTCTACAAGATTTTTGCAATTGCGAGAGGTCGAGGACTTGCCTTGCTGCAATCGCGATATAGTCTTTTAAGGGCGCTTACCTAACTCGCTCCATTCCAGAGCCATTTCAGCAAATTTAACTTGGTGCAATATTGACAGAATGTCTATATTGAACAATCGTTTGCGTTATTGGCTTCGGGGGCGGCTTTGATGCGCATGCAGCGACTTCTGATCGATCGAAGTACGCTCGACCTGATCGTCTCCGACGGCAACGATTTCCTCAATGTTCTGAATGCTGCCGGGCTGCATCAGGCCGCCAATCTGATGACGGCGGTGCTGCAGCAACTCGGAACGGACCAGTCGCGGTTGACCGACGAGGATTCTCCTGCCGCGCCGATAAGCTAGCCCTGTCCCAAGCTCCGCGCGGGAACGCCAAAAGGAACGAGCCGGCCGTCCGCGCCTGCCTCGCGTGTCCCCTGTCCGTAGAGGCGGCCATCGATTTCCAGGGTCGGCGCGAGCCGGACCACGGAGGCACGCTCGCCTTCGTGCGATCCCATCCCGGCGATTGCTGCGAGTACGGCCTCGCGCGCAGAGTAGATATCCTCGCGCATCAGCAGCCGCGCCATCGAGGCCGAGCGCTCGGCGATGGCGGTCGCGATCTTCTGGTGCATGCGCTGCGACTGCTCGGCATCCTCGGCGCGCTGTGACCAGGCGATGCGTCGGTGAAGCGCGTTGGGCAGCGCCATGCGCGCCATCTCGGCGACTTGCGGGATGCGCGACATGCGCATGACCTCGATGTGGAAGCGCAGGTTCTCGTGGATTACGCGCTCGAGGTCGTCGGGGCTGTCGGGCGCGGCTTCGCGGGCCTCGGCAACAAGCGCACCCAGAAGCGAAATCTCGGCCGCACTGGCGCGCGTTGCCGCCCGCGAGGCGGCGTGACCCTCAAGGTTGGCGCGCATCTCGAAGAGATCCTCGACCTCTTCGGCTCCCCAGGTGCGCACGATGAATTCGCTGCGCGACTGGCGCGTCAGGTAGCCTTCGAAAGTCAGTGCATTGAGGACTTCGGCGATTGCGGCAGGGCGGCATTCGTAGAGTTCGCCGAGCTCGTCCTTGGGGATGATCTGGCCCGGCAGAAAGCGCGCCGACAGCACCCCGAACCTGAGTTCGAGGAACATGCGTTCAGCAAGTGAATGCGCCTTGGCCAAGTGACGAGCCCCCATGGGCGAGTTCTGGCCCGCCGCATAATTTCCCTCTCCATAGCACAGGATCGATTTGATTTCCGAATCCTGCCGCTTCGGATTATCCCGTTTTTGCGATGAGGGAGTAGTACGGAGCCTTGGGAACACGGACAAAATTGGACGGCGTACGAACAATTGCGTGTCCGGCGCAGAACCTCTTTGCTGTGCTTCGCGAGCCTCACAAGCGTCGCCGTTTCGACAGTCCGTCCGACATACCCGGGCTGCACACTCTTGCGCTGGGCACCGCAGAGCATTTTGCCCAGGAGCTCGTCGACCTTGGCCTCCTTACCCGCGATCACGGCCGCTATTCGATCAACGACTGGACCGTCGAACGGATCGTCGAGCACCTCGATCTTGCCGGTGCGATACAGGCCATGGCCGCCGCGCAGGTCGCGGGCGTGGCGGCGAGCGCGGACTTCACCCATCTGGAGCGCCTGAACGGCGTGCTGCGCGGCATGGACGACCGCGACCCCGCCAACCTCCTCGCCGGAGCCTATATCGATTACCAGTGGCACCTTGAGCTGGTGCGCATCAGCGGCAATCGGGCAGCACTCGCCGCCTATTCCAGGGCGATCCCGCCGGCGGTGTGGATTGCGGGGGCAAACTACTTCCAGCTTGAGGAAGCGCGCAGCTCGCTGACCGAGCACGAACGGCTTGTTGCCTACATGAAGGCCGGCGACACGCTGCGGGCACGCGATGCGGTGGCGTTCCATTTTGAGGAAGCTGCATCCCAGATCCGGCGAGCCGGGGAAGCGCGGATCGAGAGCTATCCCGCGGGCGCTGCCTGACCTCCAGCGCGGGCGCGCTGTGAAAGAAGAGAGGGTGTCGATAGGTTGCGGGGGCTCCGATTGTTCCTGGCACATGATTGAAAAGACATTCCGTTCGGGGTAATCATGGCCCAGGCGAGGAGACCCTCGATGGACCATGATCGATACGGACTGGATGGAATGCCGATCTCGTGTCGCGGCGCGGACTGCGATCCGGTCACGGGTATGCAATTTCCCCGGTACGGTAAGGGCGATGCGGGAGGTATTCCGCATTTGCGACTTGCGCTCGCCACCATGATGACCTTGTTTGTGGTCATCTTCATTTGGCAATCCAACATTTTGGGGTGAACTTCTAGGTGCGGCGTTTCGCAACGTGGAGGTGATCCCGGGTGGGATCATCAGGGAACCGCTCGAAGTCGACAGCATAGGCGCTTCCCAAGCGGCCCTGGACCTTTTCCGCCCACTGCTCGCCCTGTTCGTTCGAGATGTTGTTGCCGCGAAAATCGAGAGCGCGATCGTCGTAATGGGCCGACCCGGCCTTGTGCTGGGCGCTGTCGTTGCCTGACGTCACCACTGGTGTGGGCAGGCCAAGCGCGCGCGCTTCCTCGGCGACAACGCCCATCGCCGGCACGAGCGCGCCGTCCATGTGGCCGAGGCGCGCGCCGGGCTTGACCTTGATGCCAAGATCCTTGGCGAGGGCCGCCCCATCGACCGGTCCATCGGGGATAGCCATGAGCGTTCCCCCTTCGAGCGGCGAGGGCACAAGCGCCGGGGCACCCGTCCCCGTCGGCGGGCGCGGCGTGCCCGGCATGCCGAGGTCGCCGTTCGAGCCCAGTGCCCCTGTCCCGGCAATCCCGGCGACATCGCTGAGTTCGTTGATCCGGTGGGCGCGAAGATCGCCCATCAGGTCGTCCATGATATAGTTGATGGCCTGGTCCCGGCGCGAGAGGTCGCGGTAGTCGAGCCGAGGATTGGAAAGGTCCGGGAGGTGCCATTCGGGATGTTCGCGTTGCAGAGTCTCGTAGCGATCCTGGATGAGGTTCGACATATCGCTCGAGATCTGGAAACCATGCGTTTCGGCGAAACTGGCCTCCGACATCATCCGGCTGCCGATCTCGCGGTAGCGTGCGGCAGCTGCGCGCCGTTCTTCGGCTTCGGCCACGCGCCAGTCAGAGCCATCGGTACTCGTCCGCGAGCGGGAATGGTCGGTGTAATCCGAGCTTTGATTGTAGGTGCCCGAGGATTCGACATCGCCGCTCGAGCCACTGACCACGACGCGATTGCTGGTCTCGTCCGACTTATCGGTGCCGCGCGTGGTCTGATTGGTAGCCGAGCGTTCTGACCCTGCACGAGCATCGTCACCCCACTCTTTCCTGCCGAATATCGAGCCTTGAAGAGTAGCCGATGCGCCACTTCCTGCGACACCCTTGCCCGGCGTTCCCAGCGTGCCGGATCCCGTCAGACTGGCAGACGAGCCGAACGTCCTGCTCGCGAAGTCCCCAGAACTGCGTGAATTGCCCTCGCGAAGGATGAGGTCGTTGTTGGTGACCTCTCGGGTCGAACTGCCCGAGGCGCCTTCGACAACCAGGTTGCCGCCGACATTGTGGGTGTCCGAGGCGCGCGAGCCGTTCTCTCGGCGGGAGCCCGATACATCGCTGGTCGCGGTGACCGCGCTGCCGAACCGGCCCTTCGAACTGGTCCAGCTTGTCGAGGTGCCGTTCTCGATCTTGTCGGCCTCGTTCATGTACCACTGGCCCTGCGAGCGCAGGTCCGAGGCGTAACCTCGCGTCATGGTCGGCTTGAACGGCAGCTGCGAGATCGCGGCATTGGTGTCGATCACCGTATGGCCCGAGCCATATTCGTTGAACATGCGGCCATCGGCTTCGCGGAAGCCCGAGTGCGCGCTGCCTGCGAGCAGGTTCGGTGCCGTGTTCCACTGCGACATCTGGCGGTTGTCGGCATTGAGGTTGCCGTAGCTAACGTCGCCATAGGCATAGTTGCCCGTGGTCCGCTCGAGCGCGGCGGCATCCGAACCCGCCTGGACCGGCGCCAGCATTGAGCCAAGGTTGTTCGCGACCGACATGGTGCCGCGCATCACCATCAGCGCCAGCACCGGCACCGACATCATCAGGAACCCCGCCATGGTGGCGACGTCCTGGTTCACCGCATCGATCCCCGCCCAGTTTGCGAGGTTCACGCTGCCGGCGGCAAGCGCGTTGGTCTGGCTGGCGAGCCGGTCCATGATGAACGAGTGGATAAGGACGTAGATCGGGCCCCAGGCCGACAGGTAGAAGAACCCGGAGAAGTAGCCCTTGAGCGTCGGGATTCCCGTCCGCGGGAAGAGCAGCAACGGAAAGACGATCGGGAACAGCGCGTAGAACACCACGGTCAGCACGACGCCAAGTACCGGTATCCAGATCAGCCCCTGCTCAGCCGCGGTCGTCATCGCGTTGCGGGTCTGGGTGTCCGCGCGCTGCAGCGCGAAGGAATCCGCGTCCGCGTTTCCAAAATCAAGCTGCGCAGCCTCGAAGGCATCGACCATGCTCTTCTGCTTGAAGAACTGGTTCCGGGTCATCGCCGTCCCGGTCAGGAGCTGCGAGACCACGGGCACGTCGGCGGCGAGCTTGGCCCCGGCGGCAGCTTGGGTGAGCTTGGGATACATGGTGTGGGCAAAGGGCAGCGCATAGGCATTGATTTGCGCATCCCACTGGTTGTTGATCAGCGTCCAGGCCTCGGCGCAGGTCTTGCCCTCGATATCGACGGTGCCCGCGCCGGTATCGGTCAGGTACTTCATCCCCCGGTTGGTCGCGGCATTGACCCCGAGCTCGGCCCAGAGATCGGGCGCTTCGCTGAGCAGTTTCAAACTCTTGGTGCCGAGCAGGATATCGTAATAGGCGCATTGCTTGAGATAGCCGTCGACGTTCGCCTTGAAGACCGGATCACGGATCTCGAAGCCGCGGACCTTGTCCCACATCCGCGCCCCGTAGACGAAGCCGCCGGTAGAGTAATTGAGCGCCGCGGGCATGACAAAGACGGTCTCGGCGGTGCGGGTCAGGTAGTCGCTGACCTGGCTGGTGAAAGAAGCCATCGCGGCAAGGCCGATCGGCACATTGTCGACTGTCGCGGGGGCTAGCCCCGGATTGACGCGGTCGGTGACCTTCACGGTCACGGTCGGGACCATCAGCACGAGATAGATGAGCGTCGACTGGATGAACCAGCGAAACCAGGCCCGCCAGTCGAGTTCCATGGCGGTGACAAGCAGCGCGTAAATCAGCCCCATCACCATGCACACGCGGATGAGCGCCTTGAACCCGCCTGATCCGGTCCAGGCGGCGATCGCGTTGAAGGTGTTGACGAGGTAGTCGCCGCCCCCAACCGTGAAGACCTCGAGCATGAGGGGTGCCTTCCTTCGTCGCGGTCTACTGGACCTGTTGATTGAGGGTGCGCGAGAAGCGCAGCGCCGCCGACATCTGCGGGGAAAGCTGCGTGCGCAGGGTCTTCTCCAGCATCTGCGTGCGCTGGATCAGCGCGAAGGTCTGGTCGAAGCGCTGCGACGTCCGCGCCGCGATCCCGAGGAAGTTGCGCCGGGTCTCGTAAAGCCCCTCGCGCCATTCGCGTAAGGAATCCGCGTCCGCCCCGTTGAAGTCCGAGCGCGCGTTCACAGCCATGTCGATGAACCGCATGGTCATGGTGGTGACGAGATCGACCGCGACAATTTCGGAGAGATCGTTGATCTCCTGGGCCGAGATGCCGAACTCGGCTGCGGCGCTCACCGTGATGATCTTGTAGACCGGCACGCTCGCCATGCCGAGCAACTGGACCTCGGCCGGGGTCAGCGAAGCGCCGGGATCGCGCACCTTCAGTGCCATGCTCTCGATCAGCGTGCGGACCCTCGCCTTGATCGCCGCGTTGGGGCCGATGACCATGTCGGTCTCAGTGGGCGCCATGCACTTGGTGGTGTCGCTGCCGCAGCTCCAGTATTTGTGCGGCGTCTGCGAGGTGCCATCGAGCATGGCGCTGATCAGCGCGGGATCGGCCGGGCCGATGAACTGCACCCGCGGCTTCCCGCCCGATCCTTGCGGGTCGTAAATCACCGAGCCGACGAGTGTCATCACGAACTCGCGGAACTGGGTGTCGAACCCGCCGTACTTCTTGCCGAGCGCCTCCCAGGTGTAGTTGTTGGGCATCCCGGCCTGTTCCTTCATGTCCGGGTCGGAATTGGCAGCTTTAAGCGCCTCCCGCTGGCCGCCGTTGTTGCACTGCTGGCGCGCGCGGGCCCAGTCGGCGACCGCGCCCTGGCTGTTGGCGATCGCCTCGCAGATCACGGAGGACGCCGTGTCGGTCTTGGGCCACAGCCCGCCGACCAGCGCCTGCGCGGTCTCGCAGGACGAGATGTTCATCTGGTTCATCTGCTGAACCTTCTGGGCTAGCTCATCCATGACCTTGCCGATCTCGGGTGAAATCGTGTCGATCGCGAGCTTGAAGGCGAAGCCCAAGGCATTGTTGGCGGTCGCCTTGAGCATGGCGACGAGTTCGGCGGTGTTGATGAACGAGAAGCTCCCGGCAAAGAGGTCGATGCCGCCGCAGCCAGCGCGCGCATGGGGCAGCTGGATATTGAAGGGCTGGATGTTCTTCTGGGGGAAGCGCGACCAGACCGAACCCATCGAATAGTAGCCTGCCGACTGGCCCTGGTAGGCGCTGGGGCCGGTGACATTGGCCTGGGCTCCCATGTCCGACATGAAGCTCTGCATCTCGCCTTCGACGCCAGCGAGCGCCGGCGTCGGCGAGGCCATGAGTACAGCCGCGCCGAGCACGGTGCCAAGCGCGCGGCGCGAGACCTGAGTGAGGGACGCGCGCATCAGTAGTCGCTCCCGGGCTGGACCTGGGTCAATTGGAACACGCGGTCCATGATCTCGTCTTGGCTGAGGATGCCGTAGCCGATCGGCATTGGCTGCTTGGTGACGGAATCGAACAGCACCAGCGCCGGAACCTGCCGCTCGGTGCCCATCCCAAGCTTCTCGTACTGCCCGCTATCGACCATGTAGCCGGGGAATGTCGCCGACGGGCCGCCGTCCATCGAAACTGCGAGGACGGCGAGCCCGTACTTGTCGCTGACCGCTTTGAGGATCGGTGAGAAGATGTCGCAGGCGCCGCAGCTCGAGGAGAAGAAGTAGAACACCCCATAGCGCTGCGAGAGCGCCCCCATCACGCGGTCGCGGTCGGACTTGCGCTGGTCGATCCACGCGCGCTTGCCGAGCGTCGAGACCGGGCGCTGGAGTGTGTAGTCGAGCCCGGGATCCTGCCACAGCGCGCGTTGCCACACGTCGGCGAACATCGAGGAGCGGTCGAGCTGCTCGCGCTGGAAGCGCACATAGGCAGTGACGTTTTCCGGGCTCGGCTCGAGGATCGCGCGTGCCTTCAGTTCCTCGAGCTGGGTGCCGATCGCGGCGAGGCGCTCGCGCGCCGGCGGCTGCGTAGCCGTGGCGGCCTTGCGCGGCTCCTCCCTCGGCTTCTCGCAGTAGAACCAGGTCCCGAGCTTGCGCTCCTTGCAGTAGAGCGCGTCCTCGGACTGCTTGACCTCGACGCCGTCCTCATTGGCGGCGTGAAGCGGGGCAGTGCCGGAAAGCATCAGGCTGACGCCGAGGCACTGGGCGGCAATGCGGCGGTGGTTCATGATCCGCTCCTCTCCAAGACCTTGATCAGTTTCATGAGCATCGCGAGTTCGCCGACGAGGTTGTCGACGCCGAACATTCGCACCAGTGCGCGGTCAAAGTGGCTGAGTTCGCCATGCCCCTTGTCGAGCAGGCTCCAGCCTTCGGTGCCCAGCGCCGCCCAGCCCCGGTCGGCCAAACCCTTGAGCGGCACTTGCACGGCACTGACGCGGACGGATGTGTCGAACCAGTGGGCCAGGTCTCCGGCCAGTTCGCCTGGCCCGAGCGGCGAGCAGCGCGAAAGCGCCTTGCCGAGGCAAAACTCGAGCAGTGAGATATCGGGGAGCGCGCCGACGACGCCGCCGAACTCGCCATATGTGACGTTGCCGTCCGAACGGCCCGATGGGATGCCCGCTGTGTCACGGCTTGTGGGCGGCATAGTAGGCCTCGATCTTTGCCTGGATCTCGATGAGCGTGGCGGCCTCGTCGGGGAGCTTCGCCGCGTCGACGAATTCCGCGTAGATCTCCCGGAAATCCATCACCGAGAGGTCGAGCTGCTGGAACTCGAAGATGGTGAAGCCGTCGCAGAGCGGCTTCTTCGGCGTGCCCCAGGTCTTGCCGATCTGCGGGCGGCCCTGCTCCTGGAGGATGCGGCTGATCTTCGACTGGAAGCAGCAATAGACGTCGCGCTTGGTGAGGCAGATGCCAAGGAAGCTCGACGAGCAGTAAGTACCGATCTTGTGACACAGCCCGGCATCGTCCTTCTGGTCGAGCAGGACTTCGGACGGGCTGCACAGAAGCGGAGTGAGGAGCGGCACGCCCTTGCCCGAACAGCAGTTGGCGAGCCCGAAGACCTTGTGCGCGCAGCTTTCGGCGGTGCCCTTGAACAGGGTCAATGTGCTCTCGTCGAATTCGGCGTTGGCCTGGCCGAGCGCGTTCAGCGCCACGACCGCATCCTTGAACTCGTCGGACGCCTCGCGCACGATCGGCTCGCAGTCGCCATTGACGCAGTAGACGTCGCCGCCGCAGATGTACTGCGCGGGCTGCGTAGCGCTCCCCGGGATCGGGCACTTGTAGACCCGTTCGGCAACTTTGCAGGAGCCATCGCTGCTGGGCGGATCATCGAGACAGGTCTCGTGGTCGAAAGTGCAGCCCGGCGTCGCGTCGAGCTTGCCGCAGTCGTTGCCGCCGCCAACCACAGTCTGGCACTGGTAGGTCTTCGTAGCTTCCCAGCAGGGCCTGGTCACCGGCACCCCGCCAATGAGCCGGGTCTCGCCCGGCGCGGTGCAGGTCTCGCTGGCGAGCGTGCAGTTGCCGAGATCGAGAGAACAGGCATTGTCGGTCCAGGTTTCGGTGAACCACTTCGAGACCGAGCTTTCGGGCGCGATCCCGGCGACATTGGAACTGCAGGCATAGACCTCTTCGGGGGCGGCCGGCTCGGCGCAAGTGAGGTAGCCCCCGCCGCCGAAAGGATCTCCGATGAAGTCCCAGGTCTTGCACAGCTGCCGGTCGGTCAGGCCGGCGGCGCTTGACGTCGTCCGGGTGCAACTGGGCTCAGACGCGAGCGAGCCGCATTGCTGTAGCCCGGTCACATATTGCAGCGGGAAGCCGGTCACCGGATCGAAGGTCAGCGCGGCGGTCAGGCCTTCGTTGTTGCAGCGGTAGACGTTGCTGACGACCTGGAAAGCGTTGGCCGGCGGCGGCTTGGGCAGAGTTCCCATGAGATAGACGTTGGGATCGGTGACGGCCGCGTCGCAGTCGTAGTAGTCCACAGTGAGATTGTACTGCGGCACTGGGTAGGTACCGGTTTTCCGGCACAGGCTACTCCCTTCGAGCGAGGCGCAGCCGGCAAAGCTTGGGCTTGTGACGCAGAGGTATTGGTAAAGCGTCTCGTTCCACGCCGAGACCGAGAGGCTGCGTGTGCAGGTCTTGGGCTGTTCGACCACCGTCGATCCGACGTTGCAGGTCCACTCAGCCATGTTCGCCCCGCCGGAGCCGGGCGGCAGCGGCACGCAGTTTCCCGTCGAGCCGTCAGCGCTCATTCCCTGGAGGTAGGCGTTGGGGTCCGCGGTGACCGTGTTGGCGCGCGAGAGGTCGCTGCGCTTCACATCGACGGTAGGGCGCGTGGTAGAATTGGCGGTGCGGTAGGCATCGCTGCCCACACCAGCAGCGGCTCCATCGGCATACATGTTTCCGGGATTGTCGTAATACTGGGTGAGCCCGGGATAGTTCGCCTGATAGCCCGGAATCTGCCCGGCAGCGCCCGGGGCATCGGTGATCCCCTGGTTGGCGCCGCGAACCGTTGATCCGAGCTCGCGCGCCTGCGCCTTCGCCTCATCCCAGGTCATGGTGGCCGGCACGGAAGGCGGTGGCGGTGCTGGCGGGGGAACGCCGGGGTCGGTTGCGGGCGGCAGTGCGGGCTGCGGCTCGATGAGGTCGTCGGGCGGCGGGATGTACACTTGCGCGCTGGCTGTGCCCGGCGCGAGCAGCGCCAGGGCTAGGAAGACCGCTGTTCGCCGTTGCTTGGTGAAGCGGCGCCCACCCATCTCACTGGCCCTTGGTCAGCTGGGCGAGCGCGACGCGCGCAACACCTGCCCCGGGACCGCGCCCGCCGGCGAAGGTCTCGAGGGCGTATTCGGCCGTGACGTTCCCGGTGATGCGGTCGTGATCGGGTGCACTGCTGGTACAGTCGAGCCCATCGCAAAGCTCGTATTCGCGGCCAACGGCAACGAAGGTCGGGGCGACCGTAACCTTGAAGGCGCGGAACAGGCGCGGGTCGATCGCGATATGGGCTTCTTCGCCCTCATTGGTCACCACCCGCTTCAGCCCTTCGGCAAAGGCCTTGGTGCTCCCGCCCGGAAAGCCGCGGAACACGACGACTCCGCCGGCCTTCGTCGTGTCGGCAATCAGGCGGGTGAGTGATGCCTCGGGCATCGACAGGCTGGCGAAGACGATGAACATCGGCCCCTCGCCCATCGGCGTCCTGGTATTGGCGGCCGCGCCGCTCAACAGTTCGTCGAAGTCGACCGCACCGCCTGGACCCTTGGGAAGATCGGCCGGATTGATGCGGCCGACGGCGGCGAGGCCCTCCTCGCGCAACTGCTCGGCTTCACCGCGGTGGGCCTCGCCCTTGCCGGCGACCGCATCGACCAGGGTCTGCGCATCGGCCGTCGCTTCGGTTCCGCGCGCCTTCAAGGCCTTCAGGTCGAGGCCGTCTATGGTCTGGGCAAGTGCGGCCGAGACCGCAGTCAGGGCGAGGAAGCCAGCAAGTCCAAGGAGGCGGGATTTGAGCGGGAGCCGCGCGAAGGTCATGGGTGTTCTCACAGCATGCAGCAGTTGCGCTTGCGCCAGACGAGGTAGCCAAAGTCCTCGCCCTTGACGGGGTAGCCCTTGCCGGTCTGGGGGATGATGGTGGCGGCACCGACCGGCGCGCAGGCGTAACGGCCCTTCACCATCGAGATCGGGTTGGTCATCTGCAGCCGGTATTGCTGCTTCCTCATCACCGGCATCAGGTACTTGTGGCACAGAGCCTTGGACCCCATCGTGCCCCAGGCCAGCGCCTCGCGGTGCATCTTGTAGAGCATGCGTTCGGCGACGAGCCGTGAGGCCTGGATCGGGGTGACATGGGCCGAGACGTGGCCGTTCAAGGGATACATTCCGCCGTTGCAGCCAGCGCACCAGAACATCTGGTCGATCGGCAGCTTCGCGGTGGCAGCGACGCAGTCCGCCGCGCAGGCCGCGGTGGCAATTGGGTTGGCGAAGAGCGCCACCTCGGGGTTGATGATCGAGGTCAGCGCGGAATCCTGCCACAGCGGGTCGATCTCGGTCACATAGGCGACGTCGAAGGTGGTCTGCTCGAAGCAAAGGAAGTCGGTCAGGATCTCCATCCAGTAGAGCAGCGGATAGACGTAGTAGTGCGACTGCCACTGCGAGGAGTTCTGGGTCTTGCCGCCGATCTGGCTGCGCCCCTGGACATGGCCGTGCCCGATGTCGAAACCGGGATTGAGCCGGATCCCGCCGAGGTTGGGAAAACACCACGACTTGTTGGTGACATCGACGAGGCGCACCGGCTCCCAGAAACCCACCGAGATGCCGATGCGCGGAATCGGCGAGCCGCAGGCGCACAAGGGAAACGAAGGGTTCTTCGGATCGGGGCGCGAGCCCTTCCAGATCGAAAGCCCGCCGATCGAGAGCGGAAACAGGCACGACCAGCAGACATCGGTGATCGGATTGATGAACTTGCCGTGGCAGGTGACCGTGTCGGCCCGGGCCGGACTGGTTCCGGCAAAGGCGAGCGCGAGCGCGCCGAGCAGCGCCATGAATCTCGCGGGAACACGCATCATGGCCGCCCCTCCCGCCCGAAGCTATCGTCGGCGCGCGCCTTGGCGCGGAAATAGACGAACCCGTGGAGCATCGCCGCAGCTGCGAGCAGCAGGGCGGGAAGCCCTGCCCACGGCCCCAGCAGTGCCTTCAGCACCGGGAGCAGCAGCACGGCGAGCGCCAGTGACCAGCACAGCGCCATCCAGAGCCTGCGCATGCGCCGCAATGTTCGCGTTTCGGGCGCTGCCATCGGGGTTCTGAGGAAAGTGATGAGCGGATGGGTCATGAGCTTTTGCCTCCCCCTGTCGCGGCCTCGCGCGGCAGCGGCACTTCGCTGATCTTGAGGCTGGAGCCGGCTGCGCTCACCACCGCTGGGGTGTGGCGGATGCCGAACTTCGATGTGAGCGTGCCGCCCTGGTCGAAGTAGAAGCGGCGCTGCCACGGCTTCATCGCGTCGAAGGGCGAGCCCGAGACGAAGATGATCTTGGCCGCCGTGTCGCTCCAGGTCCGCAGCGCCCATTGCAGCTCAGCTGCATTGTCGCCGTCGATGAACACCAGCGCCTGGCGTAGCTGGACCATGTCGAGCGGATTGACCCTGGTGCCGCGCGCGGCGATTCTGTTGCCCTTGGCGTCGACGATATCGTCCTCGGTCACTATCGAGGGATCGAACAGCCACTCGCGCTGCACGCTTGCCGGGGTCATGCCATCGACCCGCTTGGGCCGCCGCACACTCGCCACGGCCTGTTCCTGCATCTCGCGCTGCAGCCGCTCGATCCCGCCGTTCGCCTCAAGGGTCCTGAGCCTGGTCTCGATCGTCGTGAGCAGATCGGCCTCAATGATCGGAAAGGTCTGGCCCAACTGGCCATAGTCGGCGGCCCTCACCGCCGAGAGCAGCGGCCAGCCAATCAGCAGCGCGACACCGCCCGCGGCGGACAGAACGGCCAACCGGCTCACAGCACCGAGTCCCCGGTGCCGATGATGCGTGCCAAACAGACGAAGCCGATGTCGGCGTAGCGGCTATCCAGCCCGTCCTTGTGCTCGGTCCCGACATAGTAGCAGTGCTCGGGGATGCGGCCCGTGGGGCCAGGCTCCAGCCTCTCGCCGCGCGAGCTTACCGGCTTTAGCCGTGCGACCTCGGCGCCGTTGATCCGCACCACGCCGTTCTCGCGGGTGACCAGGTCTCCCGGCATGCCGTAGACGCGCTTGGCAAAGGGCGGCGAGACCTTCCCGAAATGCGCGGTGATGATCGGGGTCTGCGGCGGGGCAAACACCACGAAGTCACCGCGCGCCGGGCGGCGGTGCTTGTCGATCCAGAACGCCCAATTGGGGAGCGAGCTCGTGGTGTTGATGAGGATCGCATGATCGTCGCGCCAGGTCGCCAGTGACGAACTGGCCGCCAGCGTCGCCGCAAGTGCGCCGATCACCAGCCAGCGCCGGGCGTGCGAGGCTCGCGGGGTGAGATGCTCAGTTGACGGGAGCACGGCCCGGTCCTCCAAAGGCGGCGCCCGGCGTCGCGGCTGCTGCTTGCGGAGCCCCCTGCCCGCCCATCACCGCGCGCATTGCGCCCATGACCTCGCCTGCAGAAGCATTTGCCGAAGTATTTGCGGCTTGGGGCATCTTGACCTTCGCATAGACTTCGCGGCGGACTTCAGCGGTGATGTCGGGAACATTGCCGGCCAGCACGGCTTCGCCCACCAGCACGATCTGGCCCGAGGCGCCGCGGCGCTCGAGGTTCTTCTGGACCTCGCCCATGAACGCGCGGGTCTCGATGGTGACCTGCTCGGGAGCGGTGGCCGAGCGGGCCTGGGCCTGGACATATTCGCCGACGATGCCGGAGAGCTGGACCTTGGCGATGGCCGGCCGGTCCCCTGCCCCCAGTACGTTCTTGGTGACCCAGGCGCCCCACAACCCTGCGGCAACCAGCGCGCCGACCAGCGCCACCGGAACCAGTCCAATGCGGGCGCGGGGCGCGGCTTGGGCCGTGCTCACATCGGTCTCGAACAGCGGGCCGGCAGTAGTGTCGGCCGCAGGAGCCGCGGACGTGCGGGGGCTTCTAGCCATGATGGTTCTCCCTGGGATCTGAGGTGGCCGCGGCCCCGCGCGAGAGCAGCGAGTGGCGGCGAAAGAAGCCGACTGCGGCGAAGAGCCCGGCGCTGGTCAGCCAGAAGTAATGGGCGAAGCGGTCCTGGCGCTCTGCGCTCGCGGCGACATAGCGCGAGGCGAAGTTTTCGAGCTGGAGCACGGTCCCGCCGAAGCTGAAGTTGCCGAGCGCCACGAAGAACAGCAGCCACAGCGCCGCCACGCAGCCCAGCGTGACCGCGAGCCAACCCGTAAGGCGCAAGGCTTGGTAGCAGGCATCGGCAAGCCGCATCGGCCGGCGGGGCGAGGCGAGAAGCGCGATCATTCGGCGGCCTCGGCAAGTTCACCGTCCGTAAAGTCGGGCGCGCCGGGCTGCGGCGGCACGAAGTCGGGAAAGGCCACCCGCTCGATCGCATCGGGGAGCGGCAGGCCGGCGCGCACTTTCTCCTCGATCTCGGAGAAGACCCGCGGGCTCGAAGAGTAGAGCGTTGCCGAATAGGGATCGAGCACGAGCCGGCCGACCGCGAGGGTCTCGGGGCCCTTGATCAGCACGTCGGAATACTCTGTGCCATTGCGCTTCAGTGAGCGCAGCAGGCTCTCGGTGTAGTGGTCCATCTCGAAGCGCTGGTGCTTGGCGAGATCATTGATCGTCTCCTCCTTCTGCTGGAGGACGATCGACCAGTCCGAGTTCTCAAGCGCGGCGAGCGAGCCTTCGGACTTGTAGAAATCGTTCAAGGACTGGGTCGCGGTGATCAGCGAGCCGCCATACTTGCGGCAGGTGCGGGCATAGGTTTCGATCGCCTGGCCCATCTGCCCGCCGCCCAAGAGCTGCCAGGCCTCGTCGATCATCGTTAGCTTGGGCACCGAACGGTCGAGATCGCGCATGACCCGCAGTGTCAGGAACATGAGCGCAGTGAGCGCGACCGAGCGCAGTTCCGGTTTCGATGAGAGATCCGAAAGCTCGAACACGGTGAGGCCCGCCGAGAGATCGATCGAGCAGGCCCCCTCGAAGAAGCGACCGTATGTGCCGCCCTTGAGGAACGGCGACATGGCATCGGCGAGATCGCCGGCAAAGGGCGATGGCAGGGAGCGAAGTGCGGCGGCAACGTCGTCGATGCTGCCTGCGCGCTGCTTTTCGCGCCAGACGCTGCTCACCGCGGAATCGATCAGGCCCCGCTCGGTATCGGACAGGCGGTCCTGCTGGCGCGCCATCTGCCCGACGATCGACTTCAGCATGGCGAGGCATTCGACCTCGTAGTCCTCGCCGTCCTCGTCCGAGGACAGCGCCTCGCCATCGATCATGTCGAACGGGTTCAATGAGAAGCCCGAGGAAAGCTTGAACTCGACGAAGGCGCCGCCGAAGGCCTTGGCCATGTGCTCGAACGAGCGCCCGTCGTCGATCACGATGACCTTGGCCCCGGCGCCTGACATCGCCGCGCAGACGTCCTGCAGGAAGACCGACTTGCCCGAGCCCGATTTGCCGAACACCGCGACGTTGTGATTACCCGCCGCGTTCTGGAATGGCGACCAGAAGAAGGGCTGGCCGCGCCGTCCGATCAACAGCACGTGCGGAATGTGCCCGCCGGTATGCTCGCCCTGGAGCGGCGCGATCGAGGCGGCCGTCGTCGTCAACATGGTCTTGAAGCGCTTCATGCGCCTGAGGTCTGCCGACAGGCCGTTGGGGAAGGAGAGCGGCATGGCAGCGAGTAGCCCCATGATCTGGAGGTAGCGCTCGTCGATGAGGTCCCATCCGCACGCCTTGTAGACCGACTTCACCATGCGCTCGTTGACGTCGCCCTTGCCGAGCGGCGAGAGCGCGCCAACCCCGTAATAGACCTGCGCGAGCTTGCGGCCCTGCCGCATCTGTCCTTGCACATACTGCCACTCGTCGCGCTGCTCGGAGAGCTGGGGCAGGAACCTGGCCGAGCGGCTGTCGGCAAGGCTGGTCGTGCGCATGACCTTGAGCCCGGCGCGCGACTGGGCCGCCTCTTCGTCCTGGAAGACGAGCCCGAGCACGGTCATGACGTTGCAGCCGAAGCGCAGCTTGTCGTTGATGACGTCGCCGATGATCTTCTGGACGTCCCAGGGCGCCCATTGCTTGGGCAGGTTGCGGACCGAGAAGAAGCGCCAGTCGAACTTGTCGGGGACGACCTCGCCGATCACCGGCGCGCCGTCCTGGCTTTCGCCGGTCGGGCGGAAGCGCTCGGTCTGAAGCACGATGCGATCCGGCGTGACCTGGGTCTCGAGGTCGCGGCGCACGCACTGGATGTTGATCGGATCGAGTTCGGAATAGTGTTCGGGCCGATCGGCATTGTCGACCGCGGGGCAAAGGAAGTCGTCGAGGAAGGCGATCAGTTCGACCGGGCCGACGTCGCGCGCGGGGATCGAGAGCGCCTGAAGCGTGCCGTGCAGGCTCTCGCGGACCGAGCCGAGGGCGTCGGCGCCGATCCCGCCGCTGAGCCGCGCGCCAACCGAAAGGATCACGCGGGTATTACGCAGGTAGAAAGGCGCATCGCGCGATATCGACATCCACGCTGCCCGGCGCAGCCAGCGCGCGCGGTGGGTGGCCGCTCGGCCATAGACGCCCTTGGCGACGACGCGCGGCATGACCCAGTCGGCGATACGTTCGCCAACCGAGGGGCTTTGCCAGTGGATCAGCTGGATTTCGCAGCCAGGCGGCACCGCGTCGGAGAGGAACTGGGTCAGGATTTCGCCGCTGCGCTCGTCGGCTCCCATCATCGGCGCGAGTTCGAGGATGAACCCGAGCGATTCCGTGTTGATGAACATCCGGCTTTTCTTGTCATAGCTGCGATAGGGCAGCCAGTTCGACAGCATCGGCGCGCCGAGCACGGGCCGTGCCGCCTCGGGATGGGCGCTTTCGCCGAACACCATGTCGAGGAACCGGTCCCAGAACCCGCGCGAAGCCATCGGTCCTACTCCTCGACCTTGGCGGGAAAGGCCGCGGGTCCATTGACCGGCGCTGCGGTGACAGGAGCGGGTTTGACCGCGTCGGCAGGTGCTGCGCCTTGTGCCGCGTTAGGCGCGAGGGCTGCTGCCGGCGTCACGGCACCAGGGGCCTTCGCCGTTTGCGCGAGGCGGCTTTGCACCTCGGCGCGGATCGCGTCGATCGCACTCCCGGACTTCAGCGCTGCGCCCTTGGCCCGCGCCGCCGCAACGGCTTCGGGGCTTGGCGGTCCAGCAGGTGCGGGCTTGGCCTCCGGCGCGGGTGACATGTCACTTGGCAGGGTCGCTGCATCCGGCAAGGACGGCGGGGTGAAAGCCGCGCTGGCGAGGCTCGCCGTGCGGCCCTCGATCTGGTCGATCGCCGTGGGTTCGCTGCCTGAGAGCTGCATCCAGGCCCCATCATCGACCACCGCATGCACGATCCGCGGCTCATGGAGATTGCCGCCGCCATCGACGAACGATGGGAACACCACGCGGAGCACCCGGCGTTCGCGGTGGGCCATGCCGCCCTGCGCCGGGGTGATACGCCCCGATCCGGTCGGGACATAGGCCGCAGTTGTTGGCCGCGCCGCAGTGGGCGAGCGCATATAGGGTCCCGCCGGCGTCATCGGTCGGGCGTTCTGGATCACCGACAAGGCCTGGTCGTCGATCACTGTCGAGGGCGCGCAGGTGCCGTTCGGCGCGCTGCAGGCGAAGCTCCCCTTGATGTTGCCGCCGAACAGGCTGGTGCAAGCCGCGAGCTGGGTTGCCGCGAGACCGAGCGCGGCGACCGATGCCGCCCGCGCGAGGCCGCCTGCCTTGCGCCGCTCGGCGAGCTTGCCGAGGCGCAGGGCGAGACGCCAGAATGCAAGGCCCGCTTCGAGGCTGAGGCTGGTTTCGCCAAGCGCCGCAAGCCCATGCGAAACCTGCCAGGCCCGGCGGCGCAGGCGGTCGAGATCGCGCGCGGCGAGCAGACGGCCTTCTGGTTTGCCAAAGCTCGATGCGACCTCGAGCCATAGCGCTATAGCCTCGGTCCGTTCGATCGCGACCGGCGGCAGCGAGACTTGCCCACGCGACTTGCGCGTCACTGCGCGGCACAGACCGGCAAGCTGCCCTGGCGTCAGCGCGGTCACGAGCGAGCGCCCTTCAGCCATTGCTCGAGCACTTCGCGCGGACGGAAGCCTTCGATCACCGCCCCGTCCGAGCGCACGATCACCGGCGTGCCGGCGAGGCCCTGCTCGCGGGCGAAACGTTCATTGGCATCGAGCGGCGAGGTGTCGCAGGCCCGTGTGTCGGTGATCGGGGCGCCCGCATAGGCAGCCTTGACCGCCTTGCGCCGGTCACGCGCGCAGAACACCTGGTTGGCAAGGTCGCGGCTGCCAAGGACCGAGATCGGCCGCTCGATCACCCGCACGTTCATCGTTTCGAGAACCCCCGAAAGCGCCCGGCAATAGCCGCAGCGAAAGTCGCTGAAGACAGTGACGGTTGGCCCGGAGCTTGCTCCCCAGACAATGCCGCCCGCCTCGGGCAGTGCGGCGAGCGACATCATCCGGGGGGCACCGCTCGCCGATGGCGTGCTGACGCCGCGGCGGGGGGTCTCGACTTCCTGGGCTTCCTGCCTGCTGCCGGCAGCCCCGCCGACCAGCAGGTCGGGGTTAACCTCGAGCAGCCGCACGGCGGTCAGGTCCTGGCGGGTCTGCATGTCGTAGACGCGGCCGATCAGGAGATAGCGCGCGCTCCTGTCGACGTAGAACAGCTGCGATCCCGCCGTGACCTCGCAGACCCCATCGACGACCTGGCAATTGACCCGGCTCACTTGCGTGCGTGGCAGGCGCTCCTTGAGCGCCGCGGTCACCGCAAGATCGGTTTCCGATGGGGCGTTTGGCGCATTGGCATTGGCACTCGCCCAGACCAGCGAGCCCCCGCTGCCAAGCGCAATCGCCGCGAGCGGCATCGCCAGTTTGCGAAGGGCGCCGGGGCCCCAGTGCAGTGACTTCAAGTTCAGTGATTTCAGCTTCATGATTTCCTCCTCATCCGTTGATGAACACGCCCTCGAGGAACACGATTTCGACATCGATCCCGGTCGGCATCTCGATCACGGGCTGATACTGTTCGGCCCGCTCGATCAGGTATTTGGAAACGGTGTCGGCCGAGGTCGCGACGCCTTCGCCAAGCCCGCCCTGGAGGATCTCTCCGGGCCCGAGCTTCTGGCGCTGGCCATTCACATTGACGTTGGTGCCCTGAAGTATCGAATTGGTATTCGCCGAGAACCCGCGTCCGAACCCGCCGGCGAGCCCGGCAAGGAAAGCCTGGCCGATGAGCGAGCCTTCGCGGCTCACGACGCGCCCCCTCACCCCGGTCTTGCCGCCGAAGGCGATGAAGCCCTTCACGTCCGAGACCGCGTAGCGGCCGTTTGGCTGCGGGCAGGTCATCCGCTGCAGCTTGACGTAGACCTTCTCGGAAGAGAGGTCGCCGCGCGCCGCCCCGTTGACCAGGCACCCGGCGATATTGGTGGTGAGCAGGCGGCCGTTGTCATAGACCGAGCGCGCCGGGCCAGTGATGCGCAGCACCACGGGGAGCGGATCGGTCTGGCTCTGCACGCCGGCGGCCGCATCGACCCCGACGATGACCTTGGCGACCGCGATCGAGTTCGGCGGCAGGTAGTTGGCGCTGTCGGTGTAGACCGTGTTGCCCTTGGGCACGGGACTGCCCGTCCCGCTCGCGCCCTCATTAAACGAGACGAGGCTGACCTCGCTTCCCCGCCCGCTCGGTAGGCCCGCAGCGGCCGCCGCAGCTTGCCCCGCCGGCGTTGCCTGCGCGCTCTGGTAGCTTGGCGGACTGGTGCGCCCGTACATGGCATTGGGTCCGACCGGTGTAACCCCCGGGCCCATAACCGGCTGCCCCATGACCGGCGACTGCCGCGCCGCCGCGAGCGCCGCTTTGAGCTGCTCGTTCTCGCTCTGATAGGCGGAGAGCACCCGCTCGGTGTCCGGCGAGACGCCTGCACTACCCATCGCTCCTTGGGCCTGGCCCTGCGCCATTTGCGCCTCGAGTTGGTCGGCGCGCTGTGCACGGGCGGCGAGCGCGCGCATGTTATTGTCCATTGCCATCATCTGTGCTTCGGACTGGGCGCGCCACTCCTTCTCGGCCATGTTCTTGTTGACCATCTCGTCGACCGAGACGTCGCCGACTTCCTTTTTGACATGTGCGTCGCTGCTCTTGCCGTCGCCCGAGAAAATGTAGGTCGAACCGATCAGCAGCGCGGCGAGCCCGCCGGCACCGAGCAGCAGCATTTGCTTCTTCTTGACCGCTTCGTTGGCGACGATCGCATCGCCGAGCGGCGAGGCATCGCTTGCTTCGATCTCGCCGGCAGACCCATCGAGCGCCTTGGGCCCTTTGCGGAACGGGTTCTTCCAATCCATCAGCGGCCTCCGTTCGACTGGATAAGGTAAACGGCAGCAGCCTGGCCCGGCGCGAGCTCGCTGACCGGGGTCATGAAGGCGACCGCGCCCTTGGCGGCGAGCATGTTCTCGTCGAGGGCCAGCGCGTCGCGGCCGGTGTTGCGGACGCGCAGGACCAGGCCCTTGAGGTCGGCGCCGCGGTATTCACCGACCTGCTGGACCTCGAGCTTGCCAACCGTCACCGGCTCGAGCACGTCCTGGCGTATCTCGAAGCCCTCGATGGTCTCGCTGCGGTACATCGCTTGCGCGAGGCGGACCGCGCTGTCCTCGGGCGAACTTCGCACTTCCCAGTCGCGTGCGGCTTCCGCCTTGATCGCGGTATTGGTGACGAAGACCTGCTCGGCGTCATTCCCGCGAACCTGGCAGACGAACTTGTAGACGTAGCCCTTGCGGGTCGTGCCGAAGAACGAGAGGTTGCTCCTCGCAAAGCCGTCGGGGACCGAGAGGTAGATGTCACCGCGCACCGGCTCGTTGACGATCTTGAAGTCCTCGGCCGGGTTGCCCGTGCTGATCTTCGAGACCGCGGCGAACTGGTCGCCGGCAAGGCTGATCCGGGTCAGATCCTTCGCCGAGGCAACGCAGGCAACCGTGCCGTTGTCGGCCGCAGGAATGCTCTGGTCGGCCATGGCGGGGGCCGCGAGGCACAGCGCGCCAAGGCAGATGAGCGCCGCGCCCACCGGGCGCCCCGTAATCGCATAGGGCCTGCCGGCGAGCACCGCGCCAACCCCAATTGCGCCCCATCCAAGCTGGGCCATCACCCCTCTCCCCCATCGCTTTTGTTGCTGGTCTTGCCGCTCTCGGCACCCGCGCCATCCTTGGTGACGCGCCCGAACCCGGCGAGCTTGAGGCTGACGCCCGAGTAGCTCCACACGAAGCGGAAGGTCCGCGCCTCGGCGGTCACTTCCTTGGAGCCGACGACGGTGTGGAGGACGCCATTGACCTCGCTGGTCAGGGCATCCGGATCGACGCTCAGCTGCTCAATCGTGAAATACTGCGAGACGCTCGAGCCGTTCTGCTCATTGAAGATCTTCATGAGCTCGGCCTTCATCCGGCCGTGGGTTCGGGGATCCGTTATGGCCAGGATCGAATCCATCCAGTACTGGAGGTTCGACGGCGAGCGGTTGAGCGTGAGCAGCGCAGCATCGCGCGTCACCAGCTCGAGATAGTCCTTGTCGACATGGCTCGAGGACAGCGTCAGCGGTTTTGCCAGCACCGGTTGCAGCACGACCTCGCGGTCGCGGTGCGCCGCAGTGAGTGTCAGCAGCACGCTCAGGCCGAACAGCCCGGTTGCCGTGATCGCCAGGAGGTTGCGCTGCTTCAAAAGCCGCTGCGCCTGGCCGTGGGAAATCGAGAGGTCCATATCAGCCCGCCATCAGTCGAAGATGGGAGGGCGGCGTCGCCTTGAGACCCATGAAGGCACCGGGCAGGTACCAGTAGGCCAAATGAATGATCCACGAGACGGCACGTCCCGCCTTCAACTTGCGCAATCCCCACCAGGCCAGCACGCTTGCTGAAATCCCAATCAGAATATGTTGAGACAGGATCCCCCACGCGAAGGGCAGGATCATCGCGAGAAACTCATCGAGCGTCCAAAAGCCGATGAGCTCGGGATCATCGAGATGCGCGGGAACCGTATAGCGATTCATGAGACGACACCGCCCTCCAGTTTGTCCGGCCAGTCCTCGTTTCGAGAGCGAGGCCGGAGGGGGACCGCTTGGGGTCAGATCGTTGCGGTGACTGCGGCGGTGACGATCGGCACGCCGGTTCCCGCGCCGACACCGACACCGACCGGAATGGCGACCTGCGCCAGGCTGAAGCGGCCCGAGGCAAGGCCTACAATGCCGCCGGCCAGGCTGAGCACGGTTATGATCTTGCCGCCCGAGCCTTCGAGGAAGCCGGTGAAGGCAGTAAGCGCCGTGTTGAAGGTTGCGTCAGCGCCGGCCATTGCGACCTCGCTGCCGAAGAGTGCAGCAACGGCTACGACCGCCGCGCCCTGGAGCAGGGTCTGCCCCTTCCCTTGTGTGGTGCGTTTCATCTCTCGTCCTTTTTTCCAAAAGCCGCGTCATTCACGGCCTTCAGAATGAACAGAGGTGCGCTGATGGGAGCAATTAACAGGTGGTTGAGGTGTCCAAGCGAATCGGAAGATTTCCTGAAGCGGCAATCTGGGGCCGTATTTGTTTCCCTGTTGGGGAAACGGAATTCCCTTTGCGGGAACTGCTTTTCCCCCTGCGGGAATTGTTTTTGCCCGAGAAGGAATTTGAATTCCCGCTGGAGGAAACAAGCGCTGCGACTCGGTCCGTAATCGCCGGATTCGCAAAATTCACGATTCCGGGCCATTATGCGGGGCAACACATGTCCTGGATGATCCGCCTATGGCCGCAGGCAACCGCAATGTCAGGATCCACCTGAGCCAGCAGTGTTTCGATCTGCTGGCCGATGCGATGTGCGCTTATTCCAAGCGTACAGGGCGCTTCCAGACCATGCGAATGACGGTGCAAAGGGCCTGTGAACGCCTTAAATCCCACGGGATTTCCAAGGAGGAACTAGATCTCTTCCTCAGCGAATTCGCGGTCGATGGCGACATCGCAGTGTGGCTCGAGGTCACGCCGAGGTGGGTGACTGACTACAATGCACTCCGCGACAAGGTGAAGAAGATTGGAGAGAAACAGGGCATTGATAAGATCCTCGTCCCACTCGCCGTCTACCTCGCCGAGCGCCACAATCTCATCTAGGTAGAGCTCCGGAGCGGTATTACGCGCTTCTTAAGACTCTTGACACGTTATGCCATCCCATAGACGTTTTGCCTTGGGAGGGATGGGAAATGCCTCACAGGAACTTGACGCCTGAGACGGTCTTCAAGCCGAGCACTGATCCCGAGACGGAACCGGTCTTTCTCTTTGCCAATCCGAACATGGGGTCCGGGGAACAGGACCAATACAAGCAGCTGATCAACGCCGAGCTTGCCCGGCAGGGGATATTGCCCGCGCACCTAGCCGACCGAATGGGGATGCCTCGGCCCAGGCTGCACAAGATCCTCAAACGGACAAACCCGCTCACGGAAGGCCTTCGGGACCGGATCTTCCGGGAACTTGGCATCGACCACGTTCGCGCCAAGATCAGCGTAGCCTTGCTGCACGATCCCGACGCCTACGCCAACCAGGCCGTGTTCGTCGCCACAGAGAGCCTCAAGAGCTTCTACCTCGAGGTAATGACCTGCAGGCGCGGTTCGATCGAAGTCGACCTGCGGCCGGCGATCATCCACGAGGCTGCCCGGAGGGCCTATGATCTGCTGCTTTCGCACCAGGAGCGGGTCATACAGAACGACCAGACTCTGCAAGCCTGAGCGTGCAATGGCGCCTGAGATCGTCCTTGCCTGGCAGAAGCTCTACAGCGCTGTAGCCCTGCTCGCTGCGATCTGTTCGGCCTGTGCATTACTCAAGACGTGCTACGATGTTCGAACGGGCGCGCTCGCTCCACCGCAAAGGTCGGTAGCCGGGTGGGTACTGTGGTTGCCACGCGTGTGGTTGCACTTCCAACTCGCGTACTTCCTCGGGTTTCCAAGCATCCTCGCGATCGCAGTTTTGTACGCCCACTATATTGGGTTTGAGGCGTTTATTCCGTCATAGACCGATAGATCCACCTCCCGATAACCTGCGCTTCTAACCGCGAGAGTTGCGGCGCTGGCTCTCGCCGCGGCGGACGCGTCGACGGCAAGCCGGGCCCAGTTCGTTGTGATCGCGCGCACGTAGCCCACCGTCTCGGGAATGGCCGGTATATAGCCAGCATTGAGCGACTTGCGTTCTGGTCCAGCATTATACGCCGCCAACGCCAAGTCCATACGTCCAAATCGATCTTTCTGAGCGCGAAGATAACGGGCGCCTGCGCGCATATTTGCGATTGGGTCCCAAGGGAATACAAGCCCTAGCGAGCGGGCAGTACCAGGCATCAGTTGCATTATGCCCAACGCACCCGCAGGACTTATCGCCTTCGGGTTATATCCTGATTCCTGCGCGATCACGGCGTCCAACAGGCGGGCCGGCAGGCCGAACTCGCAGGCAATGGCGACCACAAAAGGTAAATAGGCTGCACGGCGCCGCTCGGTTTCAGCAGACAACCAGTAAGTGGGTGTATAGCTGTAGTCCTCGCATGCGTTTGCCGATGCAAGAATGGGAGGCGCTGGCTGGTCAGCTTGATTGAAAGGATTTTGGACAACGCTCACCATCTCCTTCAGAATGGCCGTCGGCAATGGCGGCGAGTTGGCTGTGGTCAGTTCCACAACCGCACCGGAAAAGTGCAAGAACTCCACCTCGCGGGCCAAACTTTCTGTGGAACAAAGGCACAGTCCGACAGCGGAAAGGCGAAGAAAAGTTGTTTGCATCGCACGTCTCCTATGACGTGCTGACCGTGTGAATTGCGCTCGGAGACAACAGCAAATGCGAATGAGGCTGTCAATTGGCACGTGAATCGAATTAGGCACAATCTACGCAGACCCAAGCCGTGTCCGAAAACGATGCACGAGGTTGCAATGGCGTATTGCGAGCCAATTTTGGCTGTTCGTGCACAGTTGCCTACTTGCAACCCGCATCGCCATTTGAAGCGACCGAACTCAATCTGGACGGACTGACCGTCGATCTGTTTGCACGACTAACGGTGAGCAGAGCATCTGTACGGCGGCAATGGCGCATTCGCTGGTCAGCCTTGTGACCATTGGGCTGCTAATGAATGGGCAAGGTTGTAGCGAAGGCACCCGCAGCCCGGCTACGTTAGAGAATACATCAATCGCGCGCGTTGCGGTAGCTGACATCAACCCGCTTGACCTCAGCCATGGCCACGTCGCGGAGCAGAGTCTGGTATGGCGCGATGAGCGTCCGGTGCCGAACGGGCGGATGCCAGTTGGCATCGACCTCGGCAAGCCGACCATCCACAAGCTCCGCCGAAACATGGATGTGGCTGCCCGACGGAGAGCTGGCAAAGCCGCGTCTGCGCGCGAAGCCCGCGACCCGTACTCCCCGCTTTGCTGCGGTCGCGTAGACTGACACAATCTGTACGCGCTCGGAGCTGGTCAAGCTGATTGGAAAGGGTGCCGGTGGGATCGTGGCGCATCCAGTAAGCGCAATCAGCATAGTACTAACCAGCCCCCAACGGAATCTCACTAGAGTACCTGACATTGCTATCTTCCTTGCATTAGAAATTCTGTTGCGGACTCCAAAGGACAGCGCCTGCAGGGAATTGGGTGTGACTAGGATCCTACGGAAACCCTGTGAGCACTTTAGGAAAATCATCAAATAAGTTCCTCAAGTACGAGCAAAGCAAGGAATCCGACGAAGAACATCGATGAAATAAGGGGGGTATCCGGCTTCTCATGGGCCTCGACGAGCAGTTCCTCGGTTACGAGATAAAGCAGCGCCATTAAGCCGAAGCTTAGGAAACCCGTGATGATGACAGGAGGAAGCAAGGCTACAGGTGTGGCGGTCAACGCTCCCAATGGAAGCAAAATCCCTAGCCCCATTGCAGTTGCGAATATCCGACGCGACCGCGTCTTTCCTTCCTGCAGTTCAGAGGTGATCGACAGTCCGAGGAAGAGAACTTCCAGCGTCAATGCGACAGCCAGCAGGATGCCGGCTCTCTCACCCGCAATGAAGGCCAAGCCCAGCACCAAACCGTCGATGAATATGTCGATGCCGGTTGCGGCCAGCATGGCGAATGGACCAGATGAGCGATCCTCAAGCGCCTTGATCGCGAGCATGACACCGACCCCGACGGCGCCACCAATCAGGGTCGCAGTGGGCGAAGCCTCGTGTTTGATCTGGGGCAGAATCTCTACGGCTGCTGCGGCGAAGACGACACCTGCAGCGAGGTGCTGCGTCGCGCTGACAAAAGTGGTTCCAGGGCGCCGAAAGAGCGCCCAGAAAGTCCCGATCAGCACGGCCCCAAGTGGCAGCAGAGTATAGAGCAGCGCCTGCATCGTTCAGCGTTCCCTCTCACTTGGGTCGCGGAATGCAAGCAGCCGCAAGGCGTTGAATACGACGATGAGCGTCGAGCCTTCGTGCATCGCCACTGCCGGGCCAATCCCGAGGCCGAGGATGGTCGCGGGAACCAGTAGTGCCACAACCCCGAGACTGACACACACGTTCTGACGGATGATCCAACGGGCACGTCGGGATAGCCCAACCGCGAACGGCAGGTGCGACAGGTCGTCAGCCATGAGCGCGACATCGGCGGTTTCGAGCGCGACGTCCGAGCCTGCTGCGCCCATCGCGATACTGACCGTAGCACTGGCCATTGCCGGCGCATCATTGACCCCGTCTCCGACCATTGCGACCAGGGCGTCGCTACGCAGCTTGCGGATGGTGGTGACCTTGTCCTCGGGCATGAGGTCGCCCAGGGCCTCGTCAAGACCGACCTGGCGTGCAACCGCATCGGCCACGCGCTGATGATCGCCCGAGAGCATGACCATACGCCGGATGCCAAGTTGGCGCAGGCGATCGAGCGCATCGCGGGCCGTTTCGCGGGGAGTGTCGAGAAGTCCGATCGCGCCGAGGTCTGTGTCGCCCCGCCGCACGACCATCGTGGTGTATCCGCCCACGCGCAGCTTCTCGATCGCTGCCGCCATCGCTGCTGACAAGGCGCCAATACCGTCAATACCGAACATTTCAGCCTTGCCGATCAACACCCGCTGGCCATCGACCTGCGCGGACACGCCGCGCCCGGTCAGGCTTTCGATACGGGTTGCTTCCGGGATCGGGCGATCGCCAACATGATCCTTGCCGTCACGGGCTATCGCCTGCGCGAGCGGATGATCGCTCTGGCTTTCAACCGCGATTGCCACCGCCAGCAGGTCTTGGCTGTCGATGCCGGGGGCAGGCACGATCTCCTGGATGCGCGGCTCGCCCTTGGTCAAGGTGCCAGTCTTGTCGAATGCGATCGCATCGAGTGAGCCAAGCAGTTCGAGCGGCGCGCCGCCCTTGATAAGGACACCGCCGCGCGCGGCGCGAGCCACACCGGAGAGCACCGCGCTTGGCGTCGCGATCGCGAGCGCACAGGGACTGGCCGCGACGAGTACCGCCATCGCCCGGTAGAAGCTGGCGCGGAACGGCTCGTCGACCACCACCCAGGCGAAAAGCAGTAGGACGGTGAGCCCCAGCACGGTCGGCACGAAGAAGCGTTCGAACTTGTCGGTAAAGCGCTGGGTCGGCGACTTTAGCGTCTCGGCCTCGCTCACCAGCTTTATCACCTTGGCAAGGGTGGACTCGCTGGCAAGGCGGGTGACCTCTATTTCGAGCGCACCGCTGCCGTTGATCGTTCCGGCGAAGACCCGGTAAGCGCCATCGAGTCGGTCGGGATTGGCGCGGGCAGCGGCATCGTCCATCACCGCCCGCTTGTCGACCGGCATGCTCTCGCCGGTCACTGGCGCCTGGTTCACTGCGCTCGTGCCCTTGGTCACAAAGCCGTCTGCCGGAATGCGCTCATCGGGTTTGACGACCAGAATGTCGCCGAGGGAAAGTTCCTCAACCAGCACCTCGCGCATCGAGCCATCGCTCTGGCGCACCATGGCTGTGCGGGGAGCGAGTTTCGACAGCGCCTCGATGGCGCGCTTGGCCCGCCCCATCGCATAGTGCTCAAGGGCGTGGCCAAGGCTGAACAGGAAGAGCAAAAGCGCCCCCTCCGCCCAGGCTCCAAGGGCTGCAGCGCCGACGGCCGCGACCAGCATGAGCGTGTCGATCTCGAAGCGTCGGGCCTTCAGGTTCTGAAACGCCTCGCGCACGGTGAACAAGCCGCCAAGGCCGTAGGCAACGATGTAGCTGGCAAGAGAAACCCAGTAAGGCGAATTGCCGAGCTTCTCGATCGCGAATCCGATAGCCAGCGCAAGACCACAGCCGAGTGCGAAGACCAGTTCTGTCCACGAGCCGAAGATTCCGCCATGATCGTGGTCGTGACCATGTTCGCCGGGGCCATGATCATGTCCGGCATGGTGCTCTTCGACCATAGTCCTCTGGCGCAGGCCCAACCTCTGCAATGCCGCCCGGACTGCCGGTTCGTCGATCAAGGTCCGGTCGAACTCGACCCGAACCACTCCCGCCGGACTGACCCCGGCTTCGAGCACGCCGGGTGTCTTCGCCAGTTGATCGCTGATCCGGTTTGCCTGCCGGGCAGAGAACGTCTGGCCCAACTCCCAGACCACATGACTGAAGCGTGCCGATATGTCGGCGCCGGCAGCCTCGACGATTGATCGGACCTGGGGCAGCGACAGTGTGCCGGGATTGAAGTGGACGCACAGGACCGGCGTGTCGCCGTTCGACTTCGCGATGTGCGCATCATCGACACCGTCGCGCGCCTTGAGCACCGCAAGCAGCCGCTCGACGCAGAGGTCTGCCGCGTCGTGGACTTCTGGCAAGACCAGCGGAACGTCGAATTTGAGCTTGTCAGCCATCAGCGTGCTACCCTCCGTGACCGTCCCCGAGACCGCTCAGGATTTCTACCGCCTCGAGCGTGACGAGGCCGATCCCGGAAACCCCGGCCAACTCGGCGGCGAAGGCGCGCAGCTTGTCCTCACCGTCGACGATCTCGATGACAAGGGCTCGGTCGTTCTCGAAAACGTGCTTGCGATGCAGGTGCGCCGAGTGTCCGAAGCCCATCAGGGCCTCGAGCACCGTCGCGCCGGCGAGGCCGCGCTCGCGAGCCAGGGCAGTGACATATTCGAACACCTTGCGGTCGCCGACATAGGCGCTCTCGTCAGTGTAGACGCGAAGCAGTCTCGCAGCCTTGGTCATGTCCATGTCAATCTCCTTCACTTCGCCAACGCCGGGCTATGTGGCTGCTCGCCGTGTTCCTCCTCCCGGAGGCCCTCCTTCGGCCCCAAGACAACCCGGGCGATTGCCGGCAGGACCAGCAGGGTCAGGACGGTCGCGGCGATCAACCCGCCGATGACGGTCATTGCCAACGGCTTTTGCACCTCGGCGCCGGTGCCATGCGCCAGCGCCATCGGTACGAAGCCGATCGCAGGCACGAACCCTGTCATGATGACGGCGCGCATCTTGTCTATCATGCCGGCGCGGATCGCCTCGACGAGGGCGAGCCCTTCTTCGAGCCGCTCGCGGATAGCGGTCATCACGACGAGACCGTTGAGTACGGCAACGCCCGCCAGACATATGAACCCGACCGCCGCCGAGACCGAGAAGGCGATTCCCGTCACGGCCAGCGTGAACACACCGCCCGCAAGGCCCAGCGGAACGGCAAGGAACACCGCAGAGGCCCGCCGCAGCGTACCGAGTGCCAGGAACAGCAGCACAAAGATCGCCGCGAAGCAGAGCGGCACGACGATCGCCAGACGGTCGGCGGCGGCTTGCAGGTTCTGGAACTGCCCGCCCCATTCGAGATAATAGCCGGCGGGCAGCTTCACCTTGGCAACCTTTGCCTGCGCTTCGGCCACGAACGAGCCTGCATCGCGCCCCTGAAGGTTTGCCTGGATCACGACGCGGCGCTTGCCGTTCTCGCGGGTGATCTGGTTGAGGCCTTCGGTGAAGCGGATCTGAGCGACTTGGCTTAGCGGGACCGAACGGCGCGCCTGCCCCTCCTGCGCAGGCAGCATGACCGGGATCGCCATGACATCGTCAAGGCTGGCCCGCGTGGTGTCGGGCACCCGGACGGCGATCTCGAACCGGCGGTCGCCTTCGAACAGCAGTCCGGACTCGCGCCCGCCCATCGCTGCGGCAACGGTGTCGGCCACTTCATCGACGCTAAGGCCGTAGCGCGCGATCGCTGCGCGGTCGAAGCGGACGTCGAGTGTTGGTGCGCCGCCGGTTTGGTCGGCCTTGACGCTTGATGCCCCGGGGATCGACTGGAGCACCCGGACGATCTCGTCTGCCGACTGCGCCATCTTGTCGAGGTCGTCGCCATAGAGCTTGATCGCGACATCGCCGCGCACCCCGGCGATCAGTTCGTTGAAGCGCAGTTGGATGGGCTGGCTGACTTCGTAGAGTTGGCCGAGCTTCGAGTTGGCTGCCTTCTCGGCCCGTTCAACCACATCGGCCTTGCTCTCGACACCAGCAGGCCACTGGTCCTGCGGTTTGAGGATCACGAAGCCATCGGAGATATTCTGCGGCATCGGATCGGTGGCAACTTCCGCAGTACCCGTTTTCGAGAACATCAACTGGACTTCGGGAAGCCTGGTGACGGCCTGCTCGACTCCCCGCTGCATCTTGAGGGATTGTTCGAGACTGACCGAGGGCACGCGGGTCGAGGCGAGCGCGAGGTTCTTTTCGTCTAGCTGGGGAATGAACTCTGACCCCAGCAGGGCAAAAGCGGGTATGGCCGCCACGAAGAAGGCCAGCCCTGCGCCGATAAAGCGCCACGGACGCTCCAGTGACCGGTCGAGCAGCGGCAGGTAGCGTTCCTTGGTCTTGGCGATCAGCCAGACTTCCTTTTCGGAGACCTCGCCGCGGATCAGCAGCGCGACCAGCGCCGGGACCAACGTGATGGCGAGGATGAATGCGGCGACCAGCGCCAGCATGATGGTGATCGCCATCGGCGAAAAGGTCTTGCCCTCGACGCCCGTGAACATCAGCAACGGGGCAAAAGCGAGAAGAATGATCGCCTGTCCGAACACCGTCGGCTTGATCATCTCCTGGCTGGCGCGCATCGTCTCTTCGAGCCGTTCGCGCAGGGAAAGGATGCGGCCTTCATGGGCCTGCCGGTGGGCAAGCCGGGCGAGGCAGTTTTCGATGATGATGACTGCACCATCGACGATCAGGCCGAAGTCGAGCGCGCCAAGGCTCATGAGGTTGCCGGGCACCCCAAAAATGTTCATTCCCGTCGCCATCATCAGGAACGAGAATGGAATGACGAGTACGGCGATGATCGCCGCGCGCCAGTTGCCGAGCAGGAGGAACAGCGCGGCGGCGACGAGGATCGCGCCCTCCGCGAGATTGCGTTCAACAGTGGCGACGGTCGCGTTGACCAGCTTGGCGCGGTCAAGCACGACCTCGACCTTCACGCCCGGCGGCAGCGTTTTGGCGACCTGGTCGAGCTTTGCGCCGACGCCTTCGGCGACGGTCCGGCTGTTCTCGCCGATCAGCATCAGCGCCGTCCCGACCACTGCCTCGCGCCCGTTCATGCTGGCGGCACCCGTGCGAAGATCGCCGCCGATCCGGACCTTGGCGACCTGGCCCACCGAGACCGGGACTCCGCCGCGTGTAGCGACCACGGCATTGCTGATTTCATCGATCGAGCGGATGCGCGCGTCGGCGCGCACGAGATAGGCTTCGCCGCCCCGGTTGAAGTAGTTGGCGCCAACCGCGAGATTGGCGGCTTCGAGGGATTTCGCGAGCTCGCTGTAGGAGATGCCGAACGCGGTCAGCTTTACCGGATCCGGTTCGACGACAAAGGTCTTGGCATAGCCGCCGATGGAATCGACGCCGGCGACGCCCTTCACGCTCTTCAACTGCGGCGCGATGATCCAGTCCTGCACTGTGCGCAAGTAACCGGCCTTCGCCACCTCGTCGGTGAGCAACTGACCTTCGGGTGTCAGATAACTGCCATCCGGCTGCCACCCCGGTTGGCCTGCCAACCGGCGAGCGCCCTTGCCATCGGGGTTAGCGTAGCCGACGGTGTACATGACCACTTCACCGAGTCCGGTGGTCACCGGTCCGATTTGGGGTTGAACGCTGGGTG
>Ga0075370_10000005_pt1 | contig 112202 bp, 101 predicted proteins | sample EndMethybrTD3035_FD_71398 | JGI IMG/M metagenome (GOLD analysis project Ga0075370, IMG submission 71398) | Populus endosphere microbial communities from Tennessee, USA - Endosphere MetaG P. TD hybrid TD303-5 | ecosystem: Host-associated > Plants > Roots > Endosphere | place: USA: Tennessee... | reverse complement strand
GCCGCGCGGCTCTATGCAGCGCTCCATGCAGCGGCGGCGTCGGCCAGTCCGCGTGTCGCTGTGGCCTCAGTGCCGGATGAAGGCATGGGCCGGGCGATCAACGACCGGCTGCGCCGCGCGGCGGCCTGATTTCATCGAGTTCGGAAAGTTCGTCTTCTGCCCGTGCGCAAGCGGCATCATTGCCCTCGTCGTATTGCCGCGAATGCTTTTGGTAGCTGCGTTCGAGACGGCCAAGATTCTCCTCTTGCCGCCGCATTTCGCGGCCGCGCTTCTCGTCGGCTTCGGACTGGCTGGTCGTCGCCAGGTCGACCGCCTTGCTGGCAACGCGGACGGGGGCAGTGACGACGCTGACCAGGCTGCTGGCTGCGCATCCCGTCGTAAGCAACAGCATCAGGCATGGAAACATGGCAAGTGCAGGCCTGCGCATCAGTCAGGTCTCCATCATCGATCCGGATTCGAGGATCAGTTAGAGGTCCGGCAATTTGCCTTGGCAGGTTTATATTGCGCCATAGGTGCTTAACGACAGATGGCCATGAAAAAGGGCCGCTCCTTGCGGAACGGCCCTTTTGTGCTTTGACAGGCTCAGGTTTGTGAGCCGTGACAATCAGGCCGGAGCGGCCGCCGTTTCATAATACTTCGGCGCATGCTCGTTGAGGATCGCGAGGATCTTCTGCAGCGCAGCCGGCTCGTCCGTCTTTTCCATGGCAGCCAGTTCGCGCGCGAGGCGCGAAGAGGCGGCTTCGAAGATCTGGCGTTCGGAATAGGATTGCTCGGGCTGATCGTCGGCGCGGAACAGGTCGCGCGTGACTTCGGCAATCGAGACGAGATCGCCCGAATTGATCTTGGCTTCATATTCCTGGGCGCGGCGCGACCACATGGTGCGCTTGACCTTGGGCTTGCCTTCCAGCGTAGTCAGCGCTTCGCGCAGCGTCTTGTCCGAAGACAGCTTGCGCATACCAATCGCCTCGACTTTGCCCACGGGCACACGAAGCGTCATGCGTTCCTTTTCGAAGCGCAGCACATAAAGTTCCAGCTGCATCCCGGCGATCTCCTGCTCTTGCAGTTCGATCACCCGGCCGACCCCATGCTTGGGATAAACGACGTAGTCACCGACATCGAAGGCGTTTGCCTTTGCCGTCATGTATCGTCCCTTCTTCAAAACTGGGTTGGCCGCCCGGACAACATTGCTCTGGATAAGCCATCAGCCGGTCTATCGCCCGATGGCCCAGTGAATGTAGCGAAAGTGAAACTGTCCGGCGTACCCGCCCTTTCATCCGCAAAAAGAGCCGGTTCACGCATCGATGCGCAGCCCGGCCACAGGTGCTTATAACATAGGCAGGCCAATTTGGCCAGTCTTGTGGTGAATCTTGGAAAAACAGCAGGTTAGCCGAGATGGCCAAAAATTCGAGTGGTTAGTTGCCACCGATTCGCCGGGCAGGCTGTGATTGCTACCGACTTCCGCCATTCGCCGCCCGAAGGCCCTTAGCCCGTTTGGCGCTGTCTGTTTTGAAACAAAAGCTTGGGAAAAAGGCCCTGCCAGCTGGCAATCAGGCCTGGGATATCACCGAGCTGCAAACGTGTTGGCGGCAAGCTTGGTTTCGGAATCGGCCTGCATGTAGGGGATGGGATTTACCGCCAGTCCGGCAATGCGGACTTCGTAGTGAAGGTGCGGGCCTGTCGAGCGACCGGTCGTGCCGACATAGCCAATCACGTCGCCTTTGTGGACGTGCTGACCGGCATAGACATTCAGGCGGGACATGTGGCCATAGCGGGTCTGGATGTCTGCGCCATGCTCAAGCGAGATGTAGAGGCCATAGGAGCTGAACCATTCGGCCTTGCTTACCACGCCATCGGCAGTGGCAATGACCGGGGTGCCAATCGGGCCGGCCAGATCGACACCCTTGTGGCCGCGACGACCACCGAGGACGGGGTGGGTGCGCATGCCAAAATCGCTGGTCAGGCGCACGCCTTCAACCGGCATGCGTGACGGGATCGAGACGCGGCTGGTTGTCATAGGGGCAAGTGCGCCGCCCATGGCGGAATTCATCGGAGAGCTGGTCGATGGGGCGACATAGCCGGCCGGACGATCGAGCGAGCTCCAGTTGGCGAACAGCTGGCGGAATTCGGCATCGCCATTGTTGAGAGCGGTCTGGCGCGATTCCTGCGCAACGCGGAGCGGAGCGGCGATATCGGCGGCAGTGCTGCTATTGGCCAGGGCAGGGTTTGCACCGAAGACCACGAGAGCGGCGGCGACGACGCCTGCGAGCTTCTGAATTCCGGCAGAGAACTGTGTGATGACCACGCAAAAAACCTTGTCTAAACGGCCCGAACTGGTTGCTAGCCAGGCCGTGCGACCCATATTTTCCCGCCGCGCCGCGAAGCGCTTTGGAGCTTTTTTGGAGATGGTCGGACCCCCCGCCGTCTCGTTGGATCATGGGCTACCGGGGTTCGGGTTTACAAAGCAATACCTGCGTAAAGACTGCGCGATAAACCGGCTGAGAGACGCGCCGAGTCGTTGAACGGCGGCTTAATGGACCCCCGAAAATGGCGGATCACCAAGGTTTTCCAATGATTCTCGGGCTCTTCGCCTCGCCGCTCGCATAGGGCAAAAAAGTGCTTTGAACCGAGGCCGACGTGGCGAATTTCATCGTCAAGGATTCGTTCGAGAATCCGTCTTCCCGCCTCGTCGCCTTGCTCTTTGAGGCGGGCAATCGTTGGTGGCGTGACGTCAAGCCCGCGCGCTTCCAGCACCATCGGCACCACGGCGAGCCGCGCGGCAGCATCATGCCTGGTCTCGTATGCGGCGTCCCACAAGCCGGCATGGGCAGGTAGGGCACCGTAGAAACTGCCCATCGCTTCGAGTCGGCGCGAGAGCAGGGCGAAATGCATCGCCTCGTCCGCTGCGACGGCGAGGAAGTCGGAAACAAATTCGCCGCCCAGCTCAGCGCCGAATCGCCCGGCAGCATCGAGCGCGAGGTCGATTGCCGAAAATTCGATATGGGTGATCGCGTGCCATAGCGCGATTCGCGCGCGCTCCGATCCGCCGCGCCCACGCTTGGGCATGCGTGAAGGCGGCAGCAATTCAGGCTGGGCAGGGCGCGCCGGCAAGTCCGGCATGGCGGCATCAAAAGCAAATTCGAGCCGCCCCAGGCGCCAATCGCGCGCGACGGCCCGCGCCGCCATGGCCTTGGCGCGCGGGTCCGCTTCGAGCAGCGCGGCGCGAATCGCGCGGGCGACCGATTTTCCGTGCGGCTGAACGCTCACAACTGGCGGGCTGCCTCCAGCACTTGCGCGGCATGGCCTTTGACTTTGACCTTGTCCCACACTTGCGCGATCCGTCCGTCCTGTCCGACCAGATAGGTGGTGCGCACCATTCCCATGTAAGTGCGTCCGTAGTTCTGCTTCTCGGTCCAGATACCGAGCGCGTCGGACAAGCCATTTTCCGCGGCGTCGCTGGCCAGAGGGGTAACGAGGCCGTACTTTTCGGCAAATTTGCGGTGGCGCGCGGGCGGATCCTTGCTCACCCCCAGCAGCGCCGTGCCGGCGGCAGCGAATTCATCGGCGAGCGCGGTGAAATCCTGGTTTTCAGTGGTGCAGCCGGGTGTGTCATCCTTGGGATAAAAAAACACCACCAGCTTGCGCCCCGCAAAATCGGACACTTTCACTTGTCCCCCATCAGGAGTCTCGAGGGCCACATCGGGCATCTTGTCGCCTACGGTCGGCTTGCTGCTCATGGTTCAGATCTCCAGCTTTTCATCGAATGTGTCTTGCCAGGCCGATGCCACGGATGCGCGGGCCGCGGCAATCCCGGCCAGCAGTTCCGCCCAATCACCATAGCCGCAACTTCGGGCAAGCGCAGCGCGGGCCGCTGGCGGCGGCGATTGGATGTCAGGCGCGAGGAGGCGCAAGGCTACCAGAATGCGGCTCAGGGTATCATGAGCATCGCGCAGCGCATCGGGCACCAGTCCGGCTTTGGCGAGCACGGTCAGCGCGTCATTTAGGAATGGCGTCAATCCGCCCGAGAGATGTGCGCCATGGCCCAGCTGAAGATAGTGAGTGAGGAATTCGAGATCGACCAGACCGCCCCGCGCCAGTTTGACGTCGAGCGGGCCCCTTGAGGGTTTGTGTCCTGCCATCGTCGCACGCATGTCGAGCACGTCATGTTTTAGCTTGCCCGGTTCCCTGGGCTTGAGGAGTGCCGAAGATATGATCCTGACCAGATCCTTGCGGGAAGGCGCCGATCCGAACAGCACCCGCGCGCGGCACAGCGCCATGTGCTCCCAGGTCCAGGCCTGTTCCTGCTGATATCGCGCAAAGCTCTCGAAACTTACCGCAAGGGGGCCTTGCTCGCCTGACGGCCGCAGGCGCGTGTCGACTTCATAGAGCGCGCCTTCGGCAGTCGGCACGCTGAGCGCCGCAGTGACGCGCTGGGCAAGGCGGTTGTAATAGAGGCTCGCACTCAATGGCCGCTTGCCGTCCGATTCGACGCCCGATTCGCTGAGCATCTCGCCAGTGAACAGATAGACCAGATCGAGATCGGAGGCATGCGTCATCGACCCGCCGCCGATCCGCCCCAGTCCCAGCACGACCAGTTCCGAACCGGGGATGCTGCCATGCGCCTCGCGGAATTCCGCAATGGTCGCCTCGACCAGAACGTGGATCGCGCTTTCGGCCACGCGGGCGAGCGCCGCGGCAATGGCGAGCGGATCGTGCGCGCCTTCGATCAGCTGAACGCCGAGCGCAAAGCGCATTTCGCCTACCTTGCGGCGCACACGGTCCAGCACGGCCTGATAATCGTCCCCGGCTTCGCCGTGGCCCATGATGGCAACAAGCTCGTCGACCGGGCCGGGCAGGTCAAAGGCGCTGGCATCGATCAACGGATCGAGCAAGTCGGCCCGGCGCGCGAGCAAATCCGCGAGCGGCGGAGCCAGGCTCAGGACGCGCGCCAGCAGCTGGAGCAGAGCGGGCCTTGCTTCCAGCAAACGGAACAGGTTGACGGCGCTGGGCAGGTTGGTGAGCAATTGCTCCCAGCGCAGCAAGGCGCGATCCGGTTCGGGCGAAGCGGCGAAAGCAGCCAGCAATTGCGGCTGGATGGCTTCGTACGCCATGAGGGCAGCATCGCTGCGCAGCGCGCGCAATTTGCCCGAAGTCCAGCTCGACATGCGCGCGGCTACGGTATCGCAGTCGGCAAACCCGAGCCGGGCCAGTTCCTTGGCCAGCGTCTTGCCGCTACCCGCGACGCGGCCATGCGGAGCGGCGTTGGCGGCGAGCAGTCTGTCATAGCGGCTGGCGACTGCATCGGTGATCGCAGTCAGGTCGGCCACCAGTTCGTCGCCATCGCGAAGCCCGTCCAGCCGCGCCACGGCATCGAGCGCCTTGGGGTCAGAGGGGAGGCTGTGCGTCTGCTGGTCGGAAACCATCTGCAGTCGATGCTCGATCATGCGCAGCCGGTCGTAGGAATTGCCGAGAACATCGGCATCTTCGCGTGAAACCAGCCCCGCTGCCGCGAGTGCATCAAGCGTTTCGCGCGTGCCGCGCAGGCGCAGCGACGGGTTGCGGCCGCCATGGATCAGCTGGTGGGTCTGGGCAAAGAATTCGACCTCGCGAATGCCGCCGCGTCCGCGCTTGATGTCAAAGCCCGGGCCCGGGCGCTCGACCTGACCGAAGCTTTCACGGATCTGTTCGGTAAGGCGGCCCACTTCGGCAATGGCTCCGAAGTCCAGGCTCTTGCGCCAGATGAACGGGCGGATCGCCGCGAGGAAGCTCTCGCCCGCGCCGATATCCCCGGCGGCGGCGCGGGCGCGGATGAAAGCAGCCCGTTCCCAGGCCAGCGCCGAGCTTTCGTAATGCGCGAGTGCCGCGTCGATCGGGATGGCCAGCGGGCTGACTTCCGATTGTGGGCGCAGGCGCAGATCGACCCGAAAGACATAGCCCTCGCTGGTGACGGCCGAGAGAGTCTCCATCATCGTGCGGGCAATGCGCAGCGCCGCCTCCCCTGGATCGTCACGCTCGCGCCGGGGCAATGTGGCCGGGTCGTAAAGCAGGATCGGGTCGATGTCGGACGAGTAGTTGAGTTCGTTCGCGCCGTGCTTGCCCAGCGCCAGCGCCACGAACCCGCGCGGCTGCGCATCGGGCGTGCGGCGCTGGATGGCATCAGTGATTGCGGCGTCCAGCGCCCTGTCGGCAAGGGCGGACAGCTCGCGGATAACGCGCAGGAGGGGAAATGCCCCGGCCAGATCGCCAATGCCCAATGCCAGCGCGAGCGCCAGTCTCTGCCGCCGCAGGGCTATGCCCACTTCCTCGCAATCCGCGCCGGCTGCTTTCGCCCATGCCAGCGCCGCTTCGCCGTCGCCCGCGGCCAGCAGGTCAACCAGATCAGGCATGCGGCCCATCGCGCGCTTGAGAAAAGGCGAATTCGCCTCGGCCCTTGCCAGTGCGCCGGTCCAGTCGGGTTCGTTCATGGCGGCAGGGATGCCTGCTTGCCGCGCATCCTGCAAGCTAGGCACTTTGGGTCTAGACTGGCCGCGCGTGTGCACTGCCGCTAAGGGCCGCGTCATGACTGTGCGATTTCCCCCTGAATGGCACCCGCAGGACTGGCTGTGGATCGGCTTTCCCCATGCCGCGGAAGAGTGGCCCGGATTTCTGGAGCCTGCGCAAGCCCAGATTGCCGCATTTGCCAATGCCGTGGCGGAAAGCGGCCAGCAAGTGCGCCTGCTGGTGCGCGATGAAGCCAATGCGGCGCGCGCGCGGAAACTGTGCTCAGCGCGGGTGCAACTCGAGCAGCGCATCTATGGCGATGTCTGGCTGCGCGATACCGGGCCGCTAGTGGTCTTGGAGCAGGGCAAGCGCAGCGCGCGGCGGTTTGGCTTCAATGGCTGGGGCGGCAAATATGAAATGCCCGGAGACGAGACAATCGGGGCTGAATTGGCCCGCGATGCCGGTCTTGAAGTGGTGCGCTGCGACTGGGTCCTCGAAGGCGGGGCGATCGACGGCGATGGCACGGGGCTGGCCGTAACGACCGAACAATGCCTGCTGGGTCCCAACCGCAATCCGCATCTGTCACGCGCCGATATCGAAGCGCGGCTGGCGCGCGATCTCGGCCTTGGGCGCGTGCTGTGGCTGGGAGACGGGCTGATCAACGATCATACCGACGGGCATGTCGACAATCTCGCGCGGTTCGTCGCGCCGGGCGTGCTGGCGCTGCCTGTGGCAACGGGCCGCGACGATCCCAATACGGCGATCTACACAAACGCACGGGCGCGTGCCGAAGCTTTCGGCCTTGCTCTGCGCGACGTGCCCTCGCCCGGAAGGATCGAGCGAGACGGGCGGATTGAACCGGCCAGCTACATGAATTTTGCGATCACCACGCATCTCGTCGTTGTGCCGACCTTTGGCACGGCCATGGACGCAGAAGGCGTGGCAGCAGTGGCGGCGCTGTTTCCCGATCGCGATTGTATCGGCCTGCCCGCTGATGCCGTGCTGGCGGGCGGCGGCGGATTCCATTGTGCCAGCCAGCAAATGCCGAAAGCGTAAGGCGTCGTCCCGGGCTCGACCCGGGACCGGTGGCCATATCGTCACCACTTTGCGTGGAGTAGCCAGCGGTCCCGGATCAGGTCCGTGACGACGATGACTTTAACACTCCGGTAACTGCCTCGGGCGCATGGTCGCAGCCATGGCACGCACTATCGCTCGCAAACTTGCTCCGCACTGGCTTGACGCAGTCGAAGCCTTGCGGGTGATTGTGGTCTGTGGCTGCGCCTATGCGCTGATTGCGGCCGGTCACGCCTTGCCGGTTATCTCCTTTTAGTCGCACGCGCGGCCATGCGCCGCAGTGCTGCACGCTTCGGGGCTTGCCTCCGCGTGGTGACAATCGCATGATTGCCGCCTGCAGGTGAACGACGGGAGAGCAGGATGACTTTTGAAACCACAGACCTGACGCCCGAGATCGGCACACGCATCCGCATGGATGTGGCCGATCTGATCAGCGGCAAATATGCCGAGGAAATTCGCGCACTGCTGCGCAAGCGCCTGATTCTGGTCTTCCCCGATGCGCCGGTGAACGATGCCGAGCAGGTGGCCTTTTCCAAGACCATCGGCAATTTTGAGCTGGAAGACGGCTATGACGAGAAAGGCAGCGAGACCTATCGCATCAGCCTCGATCCGCGCGAAAGCCTGCGGGCCGCATCGCTCAAGAGCTCATTCCGCTGGCATCTCGACGGGACCACGGCCGACGTGCCGACCTATGCTTCGATCCTGTCGGCCAAGCAGGTCGCGGCGGAAGGCGGCCAGACTGAATTCTGCAATACATATGCCGCCTATGAAGCCTTGCCCGATGCGGACAAGGCGCTGATCGACGACTTGTGGGCGCACCATTCGGGCTATGCCATGCAGATCGGCACATTCCTGGAGATGAGCTACGAGCACTACATGCGCTCGCGCACGCGCGGGGCAGACTTGCCGCTGGTGTGGCGCCACCGTGACGGGCGCAAGTCGCTGGTGGTGGGGTCTTCGGCCGAATATGTGCTGGGCATGTCGCCGCATGACGGGCTGGGCCTGCTCTACCGGCTTACGGAATGGGCCACGCAGCCGCGCTTCGTCTATCGCCATGAGTGGTCGGTCAACGACATCGTCATGTGGGACAATACCGGCACGCTGCACCGCGCGATTCCCTATGCCGAGGACAGCGGCCGGCTGCTGGTCAAGACGCGGCTGGCTGGCGAGGAAACATTCCTGGGCAAGGAAGCAGTGAGCGAACTCGCCTGAAAAAGGCATTACTCGGCTCACGGAGCAAGTGAACTTTGACGAAGCGCAATTACGCTGCCGCCCATGTTGCGGCAGTCTGCTGGCATGAGTGGAGAGGCCCTGATCGCATGAACAAGACCGCAGCAAGATGCCCGGCCCATCAAACCCGCGACGATCGCAAGAGCGCGAAACTGGCGGATGCCTTCATGGTGCCCTATGCCGGATCGAGAGTTGTCGGCGGTTTCTTCGCCGCCCGCGAGATTCTCCGGTCGACCAAGACCCGGCAGGCCGGGACTTCGGCGGACACGGTCGATCTGTCCAATCCGGACGAAGTGTCATTCTTCTTTCTTGACGGCGACCTGCATCGCAAGCGCCGGGCGGCGGTTGCGGGCTTCTTTGCCCCCAAGGCCATCATCACGCGCCATCACGCCGTGATGAACAAGACGATGGACCGGATCGTTGAACGCTTGCGCAAAAAAGGGCCTGCGCCGCTCGACGAACTGAGCTGGCAAATGGCGGTCGACGTGGCCGCCGAAATCGTCGGGCTGACCAACAGCGACAGCAATGAAAACCTGGCAAAGCGGGTGAAGGCCGTGATGGACTTCCCGTCCGTCGCCAAGGGTGGCTGGCTGGGCCGGAAGATTCATGAACTGCGAAGGGCGATCTATGTCGGCCGCTTCTGGAAGCATGACCTGAAACCCGCAGTCGAAGCGCGCCGCAAGCAGCTGCAGGATGATGTCATCTCCACGCTCGTTCAGCAGAACATGTCGCGCAAGGGGATGATCATCGAATGCATGAGTTATGGCGGGGCCGGCATGCTGACGACTCGCGAATTCATCGTCATGGCAGCGTGGCACTTGTTCGACAATCCAGACTTGCGCGCACGTTTTCTGGCGGGCAGCGAAGATGACCAGTTTGCCATTCTCGAGGAAATTCTCCGGCTCGAGCCAGTGGCTGCGCTTCTCTATCGCCGCCCGCAAGAGAATGTTGAAGGCGCACAAGGCGGAGACATGCGTGAAGGCGAGCTGATCTGCCTCAACTTGCGCGATGCCAACACCGACGAGGCGATCACCGGCCCTTGCCCTCATGAACTCGATCCCGACCGGGCGAAGCGGATGAAAGTGATGGGCCCCTATCTCAGCTTCGGCGACGGCCCGCACCGCTGCCCCGGCGCGCAGGTCGCGCTGCATGAAACGCGGATATTCCTCGACCGGCTGCTGCGCCTGCCAGGCATCCGCATGGTCAACCCGCCGGACATGACCTGGAACACTGCCATCCAGGGCTACGAGTTGCGCGGAGCGATGGTCGCCTGCGATCCGGCCTGAAGCGGCTTGATACTAAATGAAGCGGATAATCTCCCCCTCCTCTTCAGAGGAGGGGGCCGGGGGGTGGTGGGGCTCACGCACAAGCGTGCCCGATACGCACCTCCCCCAACCCCTCCTCTGAAGAGGAGGGGGGGCCATTAGCTCAAGGCAAAACCGAACTGGCCTTAATTTGCCCGCAAATCCGGCGGCGTTGATTCGGTCTTGAGCAAGGCAATAGCCTCATCGAGGCTGACGAATTTCTGCCGCTCCTCGCCCAGCGTGCGGATCGCAACGGTGCCTTCTTCTGCCTCGCGCTTGCCGACTACCAGAAGGTGCGGAACCTTGGCGTGGCTGTGTTCGCGCACTTTGTAGTTGATTTTCTCGTTCCTGAGGTCGCTCTCAACGCGGATTCCAGCGGCCTTCAGCTTTTCAACCACTTCCCCGGCATAGGTGTCGGCATCCGATACGATAGTGGCGACCACGGCCTGAACGGGCGCCAGCCAGACCGGCAGCTTGCCCGCGAAATGCTCGATCAGGATGCCGATGAAGCGCTCATAGGAGCCGAAGATCGCGCGGTGGAGCATGACCGGGCGGTGCTTGTTGCCGTCCTCGCCAATGTAGCCCGCGTCGAGCCGTTCGGGCAGCACGCGGTCGGACTGGATGGTGCCGACCTGCCAGGTGCGGCCGATGGCATCCGTGAGGTGCCATTCCAGCTTGGGGGCATAGAATGCGCCTTCGCCGGGCAGTTCTTCCCAGCCGTATTCCGCCGTGGCGAGGCCGGCCTCTTCGACCGCGCGGCGCAGTTCGGCCTCGGCCTGGTCCCACTGGGCATCGGTGCCGAAGCGCGTCTCGGGGCGCAGCGCCAGTTTGACTGAATAGGTAAACCCGAAGTGCTTGTAGACCCGGTCGGCGAGAGCGCAGAACAGGCGCACTTCCTCGACGATCTGATCCTCGCGGCAGAAGATGTGGGCATCGTCCTGGGTGAACTGGCGCACGCGCATCAGTCCGTGCAGCGCGCCGTGCGGCTCGTTGCGGTGGCAACAGCCGTTCTCGTAGATGCGCAAGGGCAAGTCGCGATAGCTCTTGATGCCCTGGCGGAAGATGAGGACATGCGCCGGGCAATTCATCGGCTTCAATGCCATCCAGTCGGCCTCGCCCGAAATCACCGGGCCTTCGTCATCGACATTGGGCACTTCGTCGGGGATGACGAACATGTTCTCGCGGTATTTGCCCCAGTGGCCAGACTGCTCCCACTGGCGCGAATCCATCACCTGCGGCGTTTTCACTTCCTTGTACCCCGCGCCGTCGATCGCGCGGCGCATATAGGCTTCCAGCTCGCGCCAGATAACGTAACCATTGGGGTGCCAGAAAACCGAGCCGTGGGCTTCCTGCTGCAAATGGAACAGGTCCATTTCCTGCCCCAGCTTGCGGTGATCGCGCTTGGCCGCTTCCTCAAGGCGCGTGAGGTGGGCATCGAGCTGCTTCTTGTTGAGCCAGCCAGTGCCATAGATGCGGCTAAGCATCGCGTTCTTCTGGTCGCCGCGCCAGTATGCGCCCGAAACGCGAGTAAGCTTGAAAGCGGCTGGATCGAGCTTGCCGGTGGAAGGCAAATGCGGGCCGCGGCACATGTCGTACCAGTCGGAACCTGAGTGATAGACGCTCAGCTCCTCGCCTTGCGGAAGTTCGGCCGCCCACTCGGCCTTGAAATTCTCGCCAGCCGCCTGCCACTGCGCGATCAGCGCATCGCGCGCCACGACCTCGCGCCGCAGCGGCTTGTCGGCGGCAATGATCTTGCGCATTTCAGCCTCAATCGCGGGCAGGTCTTCGTCCGTGAAGGCGCGGTCCTTTGGCGCGAAGTCATAGTAGAAGCCGTCGTCGGTCGAAGGACCGAAGGTGATCTGCGTACCCGGAAACAGCGCCTGCACTGCTTCGGCCAGCACATGGGCATAGTCATGCCGGGCGAGATCGAGCGCGTCGGCTTCATCACGGCTGGTGACCAGCGCCAGCGCGGCATCGCCGGTGAAAGGCCGGGTCAGATCGACCAGTTCGCCATCAACGCGCGCGGCCAGCGCGGCCTTGGCAAGGCCGGGGCCAATGGCCATGGCAACGTCGGCTGGCGTCGATCCGGCGGGCATCTCGCGGGAGGAACCATCGGGCAGCGATATGGTGTAACTTTGTGACATGGCACAGGCCCTTAGCCGCGCAAGGCCCGCGCCTCAACCTCCCGCATTGACAGGCGCTTCGACCGGGCAAGACAAGCTTGCCGGTCTGGCCAATTGGCCGCATGGACAGGACATGACTGAAACCCGCTTCCAATCCCTCCCTGACGGGCGCCGGATTGCCTATCGTTTCACGCCGGGCGAGGCGCCCGCTCTGGTCTTCCTGCCGGGATACATGAGCGACATGGCCGGATCCAAGGCGCAGGCCGTGTTCGATTGGGCGGCGGCGTCTGGTCAGGCCTGCCTTTGCCTCGACTATTCGGGCTGCGGCGAAAGCGAAGGGCAGTTTGCGCAGGGCACGCTCAGCCGTTGGCGCGAGGAAGTGCTGGCACTGGTGGAGCAGCATTGCCCCGGAGAACTGATCCTGATCGGCTCGTCCATGGGCGGGTGGCTGATGCTGCTTTGTGCGCTGGCGCTTCCCCCAGAGCGCGTCGACGGACTGGTCGGCATTGCCGCCGCGCCCGATTTCACCACCTGGGGATTTACGGATAGCGACAAGGCGCGGCTGGCGGCGGGGCAGACCATTTTCGAGGACAATCCTTACGGCCCGGAACCCACGCCGACTTACGCCGCCTTCTGGGCGGATGGCGAATCGCAGCTGTTGCTCGGGCAGTCGATACCAATCGCCTGCCCGGTGCGGCTGTTGCACGGCCAGGCCGATCCGGACGTACCGCACGCAATTTCGCTGCGGCTGGCCGAGGCCCTCCATTCATCCGATGTGCAGGTGACGCTGATCAAGGATGGCGATCACCGCCTCTCGCGGCCTGCCGATATTGCGCTGCTGCTGCGCGCGGTGGCGGAGCTTGTTGGCCGCCATTGATGGAGCATTCCTGATGTCATTGCTGCTTGCTGCCCTGTTGCAGGTCGGGCCTTTCGGAACCACGCCTGCCACCACCGCCCCCGCCCGTCCGGCGGAGAGGCGCGCGCCGGCACCTGCGGCGCCAGTGCCCCCACCGGTTACGCACAGCCGCTTGCAGATATGTCTTGACCAGGCCGCCACCAGCCCGATCGAGGCAATCGACGATGCCGAGATGTGGCGCGATGCCGTGACCGGCTCGGCGCAGGCCGAGCCACAATTGTGCCTGGGCAGCGCCCACGCCCGGCTGGAGCACTGGGCCGAGGCAGAAGAGGCATTCACCGCCGGCCGTGATGCCGCGCCAGTGAGTGACAATGCCTTGCGCGCCAAGCTGGGCGCCATGGCCGGCAATGCGGCGCTGGCCCAGGGCGCGGCAGACAGAGCCCTGCCGGTGCTCGATGCGGCAGCAGCCGCGGCCAGCGCGGCGGGAGACATTGCGCTGACAGGCGAAATCGCCATCGACCGCGCCCGCGCGCTGGTTGCCCTGAAACGAGAGAACGAGGCCGCTGCCGCACTGGTAGAGGCGCGCACTTCGGCGGCTAATAACTCGCTGGCCTGGCTGCTCTCGGCCACTCTCTCTCGCCGTCAGGGCAAACTGGCCGCCGCCCAGGCGCAAATCGCCACGGCTGCCGAACTCGCCCCGCGCGATCCCGAAGTGGGGCTTGAAGCCGGAGTTATCGCCATGCTTGCAGGCAACGAGGCGGCAGCGCGCAAGAGCTGGCAATCGGCCATCGACACTGCGCCAGACAGCGAGGCAGCAGCGTCGGCGAAAGCCTATCTTGCGCAATTGGGAACTCCAGCGCCGGCAAAGCCTTGATATGGCATGCTGACGTTGCATGATCACGCCGGCATTCGGCGGCGCGGTTATTTGCGCAGTGGCTGCGCCGGTCGACATCAGCCAATACTATGCTGCGCGTTTCGCAACATCGCGGGGGAGGGACTATGAGCCAGACCAAACCGGACCGGACCCAGCGCCGTCTTGCGCGCGAGATTGCCAGCCGACTCGCCAGTTCGATGTTGCCCGGCGACCCGCCGCTCAATGACGAGGCGCTGGCCGATGCGGCCGCCTTCGTCACGGCCACTGCGCTGCGGCGCAAACCGGGTGCCGCCAGTATCGTCATCGAAAGCGTGAGCAGTGCAGCGGGCAAGCGCATGCTGCGGATTGCCGCGATCAATGACGACACGCCCTTCCTCGTCGATTCATTGGCTGCGGCTGTCTGCGGCCAGGGCCTGACGATCGACCGGCTGCTCCACCCCGTCATCAGCGTGCGACGCGACGAAGAAGGCCGCCTTATGGCCATTGCAGACGAGGACGAGGACGCGGGAAATACGAAATTCCAGCGCGAATCGATCATCTATCTGGAAACGGCGCGGGCCGACGCGCGCAGCCGGGTGAACCTGCGGGCCGAACTGGAAACGGTGTTCGCCGATGTGCGCGTTGCCGTGGCTGATTGGCCGAAAATGCGCGCGCGGATGCAGGGCGATGCGCGGGCGATCGCAAGTGAGGCGGGCAGCAGCGAAGGCGCGGCTTTGCTGGATTGGTTTGCCGAGGGCAATCTCACCCAGCTTGGCCACGTCGTGCGCCGCCGCGATGGCAGGCAGACAGGCGCGCTCGGCATTTGCCGTAAGAGCGCCAAGTATCTGCTGGCGCCCGAGAGCTTCGAGCGCGCCTTTGCCTGGTACGACAAGCGGTTAGCGCGGGCGGCGGAAGTGGCGCCGCTTGTCGTCAAGACCAATTTTGCCGGCAAGGTTCACCGCCGCGTACCGCTCGACCTGTTCATGGTGCCGCGTTTCGAGAAGGGTAAGCTTGCCGCGCTGTCGGTCCATGCCGGTATCTGGACCAGCGCAGCCATGGCCGCCTTGCCGACGGACGTTCCGCGCCTTCGCGCCGGGCTGTCCGTCCTGGCGGAAAAGCTGGGTTTCGATCCGGGCGGGCATAATGGCAAGGCGCTCGCTCACGCGCTGACTGCGCTGCCGCATGATGTGATGATCGGATTTGGCCGCGCCGACATGGAGCGCGCTGCCCTGGCCATGATCGGACTGGTCGACCGGCCTCGTCCCCGGCTGCTGCTGGTGCGCGCCGCGCTTGGCCGCCACTTGTTCGCATTCGTCTGGCTGCCCCGCGATGCGGTCTCGACCACGCTGCGCCAGCAGATACAGGCCATGCTGGAAAGTGCGGCAGGCGGTCCCGCGCTGGACTGGAATCTTGAGGTCGAGGGTGGAAATCTTGCCCTGCTGCGCTTCGTGCTCGACATCCGGGAACGCGAAAAGCGGCCTGACGAAGCGGCGCTCAACCGGCAGCTGAACATGATGGTCCGCGGCTGGGGCGCGGCAGTGGAGGCCGAATTGCTTGCTGGCGGCGAGGGCGGACGCGCCGCTGCGCTTGCCGCGCGCTATGCCGATGCCTTTCCGCTTGCCTACCGCGCCGCGCACGGCCCTGCCGATGCTGCTGCAGACATTTCCCGGCTCCACCGGCTGCAAGGGGCCCGCCGAAGCGTGCGCTTGCTGCGCGGGGAGCATGGCAAGGCCGACGAAGTCATGGCCAGGATCTATCTGCGCGATGGCTTGCTGGCGCTGTCGGACGCCGTGCCGGTGCTGGAAAATTTCGGCCTGCGGGTCATTGACGATGTGCCGACTGCCCTATCGCGGCGCGCGCTGGGCACTATCCATCACTTCCGGCTCGTCTGCCCGTTTGGCAAATGCGCTGACGACATTGCCGCGCGCGGCGCTGTGATCGAAACGGCGCTTGCCGATGTGCTCAACGGTCAGGGCGAAAACGATGCGTTTAACCGGCTGATCGTTTCCAATCAGCTTGTCCCGGCCGAAGTGGACTGGCTGCGCGGATGGTATCGCTATCTGCGGCAGGCCGGCATGACATTCGGCATACCCACGGTGGTCGACGCCTTGCAGAATGCGCCGCAAGTCACTCGCGGAATTCTCGACCTCTTCGTCGCCCGCCATGATCCGGGCTTTGCGAGCGACCGCAATCGTGCTGAAGTGCGAGCTTACGCGGCCATACGCGATGGCCTCGCCAAAGTGGCGGCGATCAATGACGACCGGCTGCTACGTCTCTATCGCTCGCTGGTCGAAGCGATCCTGCGCACCAATGCCTTCCTGCCGTCAGGCGCGGCGGCCCTGGCATTCAAACTCGATTCAGCGCTCGTCCCCGGCCTGCCGCGGCCTGTGCCATGGCGCGAGATTTTCGTCTTCTCGCCCCAGGTCGAAGGCATTCATTTGCGCGCCGGACCCGTGGCGCGCGGCGGTCTGCGCTGGTCCGATCGGCGCGACGACTTCCGCACCGAAGTGCTGGGCCTGATGAAAGCCCAGCGCGTGAAGAACGCCGTGATCGTGCCGACCGGGGCGAAGGGCGGCTTTTATCCCAAGCGCCTGCCTGATCCCTCGCGTACCGAAACCGGCGGCCGCGAAGGCTGGCTCGCCGAAGGCAAGGCCAGCTACCAGACATTCGTTCGCGCGCTGCTGTCGCTGACGGACAACATTGTTCAGGGCAACGTGGTGCACCCCGAAGGCATGATCGTGCGCGACGGCGATGACCCCTATTTCGTCGTTGCCGCCGACAAGGGCACTGCGACCTATTCCGACACGGCCAATGCCCTGGCCGCCGAGAAGGATTTCTGGCTCGACGACGCTTTCGCAAGTGGCGGCTCGAAAGGCTATGACCACAAGGCGATGGGCATCACCGCGCGCGGCGCCTGGCTCTCGGTCCAGCGCCATTTCCGCGAGCTGGGCGTCGATGTGCAGAGCGATCCTGTCCGCGTGGCCGGTTGCGGCGACATGTCGGGCGACGTGTTCGGCAATGGCATGTTGTTGTCCAAGTCACTGAAACTGGTCGCGGCTTTCGACCACCGCCATATCTTCATCGATCCCGATCCGGATCCGGCGAATAGCTGGGCCGAGCGCGCGCGGCTGTTCGCGCTGCCGCGATCGAGCTGGGACGATTACGAGCGCAAGCTGATCTCGAAAGGCGGCGGCGTGTTTCCGCGCAGCCTGAAGGACATTCCGCTGAGCGATGAGGCCCGCGCAGTTCTGGGCATCACGGCTTCGAGCGCGGACCCCGAAACGCTGATTTCCGCGATCCTGAAAAGCCCGGTCGACTTGCTGTGGTTCGGCGGCATCGGCACTTACGTGAAAGCCGCCAATGAGCCCAACCTGACTGTCGGCGATCCCGCCAATGATGGCCTGCGCGTCGATGGCGCGGACGTGCGCGCGCGGGTGATTGGCGAGGGGGCGAACCTTGGCTGCACCCAGGCCGGACGAATCGAATACGCCGCACAGGGCAGCGATGGCCGGGGCGGGCGGATCAACACCGATTTCATCGACAATTCCGCCGGGGTCGATTGCTCGGATAAGGAAGTGAATATCAAGATCGCGCTGGCATCGGCCAAGCGCGATGGCCGCTTGACCGAACCGGCGCGGGTCAAGCTGCTGACTGCCATGACGGACGATGTCGCGGCGTTGGTGCTGGAAGACAACCGGCTGCAGGCGCTGGCACTCTCCATTGCCGAATCGGGCGGTCCGGGCGCGATGGGCTCGTATGTGCGCCTGATCGACAAGCTCGGCGAATTGGGCCAGCTTGACCGCAAGACCGATGGCCTGGCCGAAAGCGAACTGCTGCTGCGCCGTGCGTCCGAGGCGCAGGGCCTCACTCGCCCAGAGCTTGCCGTGCTGTTGTCGAGCAGCAAACTGGCTCTGCAGGATGCGCTGGTGGACAGCACAGTGCCTGACGATCCGGGGCTGGAAGACGAACTCCTGGCTGCGTTTCCCGCCGCCATGCGCCGCCGCTACAAGACCGATATCCTCGGCCACCGGCTGCGCCGCGAAATCATCGCGACGCGCATCGCCAACCGGCTGATCAACCGGATTGGCATGATCAACCTGTTCGAACTCGCCGAAGAGGAAGGCGCCGGGCTGGCGCAGGTTGCCTCGGCCTTTGTCGCGGCCGAACGCCTGTTCGGCCTGGCAAGCATCTGGTCCGCGATCGAAAGTGCCGACATGCCGGAAGCCGCGCGCATCCAGTTGCTGCGCCGATCGGCATCGGCCTTGCGCAGCCACATGGCCGACTTGCTGCGCGCCGGTGCAGGCTCAGTTTTCCCGTCCCGGCTCGCGGCCGATCTTGAACCCAATGTGTCACGCCTTTCGCGCATGGCAGAGCGGCTGCTCGGCGGTGAGGCACTGGTCCAGGCACAGCAGCTGCGCGTGCAATTCATTGCGGCTGGCGCGCCGGAGCAGGAAGCTGGAATGGTCGCACATCTGGTCGATCTCGATGGCGCAGTCGGACTGGCGCGGCTGGCGGGCGAAGCAGGCATGCCTGTCGAGCGGCTGACGCGCGCTTTCGCTGAAGTGGGTACGCGCCTGGGGCTGGACTGGGTGCAGACCACGGCATCGCGAATGCGCCCCGCCGATCCGTGGGAACGCCTGCTGGTGGCAGGCCTGGCGCGCGATTTCCAGCAGATCCGGCTCGATTTTCTGGCCAGGCTGACGGGGGGTAAGCGCGATCCGCATGCCGAACTGGCAAGTTGGCTGGATGAGCGAGCGGAGGCAGTGCAACAGTTCCGCACTCTGGTTGTGCGGGCGCAGGCAGCCAATCCCGTAAGCGCGGCAATGCTCGCGCAGATTGCCGGGCAGGCGCGCAATCTTCTGGCGCGTTAGTCACGAGCCCTCGCCACAAATGCGCCCGAATTGCGTAAAGTCAAAGCCGCGCTCCTGCATGCGGGGCATTGACCTGCGTGCAATTTTAGCCAATCGGACCGCGCATGAAAAACGCAGATGTTGTGATCGTGGGTGCAGGGCATGGCGGGGCGCAATGCGCCATCGCGCTGCGCCAGAATGGCTTCACTGGCACTATCGCCATGATCGGCCGTGAAAACGAACCGCCCTATGAGCGGCCGCCGTTGTCCAAGGAATATTTCGCTCGCGAGAAGACCTTTGACCGGCTCTACATCCGCCCGCTTGCCTTCTGGGAGGAAAAGCAGGTCGAACTGATTCTCGGCACTGAAGTCACTGCGGTCGATCCGGCGGCGAAAGTGCTGACGCTGTCGGATGGAAGCAGCTTTGGTTACGGCAAACTGGTCTGGGCCACCGGCGGTGATCCGCGACCACTGCCGGTTGAAGGCAGCCACTTGGGCGGCGTCCATGCCGTGCGCACCCGTGAGGACTGCGACCGCATGATGGGCGAGATTGACGGCGGCGTGCGCAATTTCGTCATCATTGGCGGCGGCTATATCGGGCTCGAGGCTGCTGCCGTGCTTCGCAAGATGGGCTGCACGGTGACTTTGCTTGAAGCCCTGCCGCGCATTCTGGCGCGCGTTGCGGGCGAGGAACTGTCTGCCTTCTACGAGAAGGAACACCGCGACCACGGCGTCGACTTGCGCACCAATGTCGTCGTCGACAGCTTCACCGGCGAAGGCCGTGTCACGGGCGTGAAACTGGGCACGGGCGAAGTGATCCCCGCCGATGGCGTGATCGTGGGCATTGGCATCATTCCGGCTGTCGGACCGCTCCTTGCCGCCGGCGCGGAAGGCGGCAACGGCGTTGCCATCGATGACCACTGCCGCACTTCGCTGCCCGATGTCTATGCGATTGGCGACTGCGCCCTGTTTGCCTGCGATTTCGCCGACGGCACGCCGATGCGGGTCGAATCAGTCCAGAACGCAAATGACCAGGGCACCTGCGTTGCCAAGGCAATTTGCGGCAATGAGCAGCCCTATCACGCATTCCCGTGGTTCTGGTCCAACCAGTATGACCTGCGCTTGCAGACTGCGGGTATCTCGATGGGCTATGACCAGACCATCATTCGCGGCAAGCCGGAAGACCGGGCTTTTTCGGTAGTCTATCTCAAGCAAGGCAAAGTGATCGCGCTCGACTGCGTGAACATGGTCAAGGACTATGTGCAGGGCCGAAAGCTGGTGGAAATGGGCCTATCGCCTGATCCTGCGCGTCTTGCTGACGCGGAAGTGCCGCTCAAGGAGCTGCTGCCGGCTTGAGGATTTATTCGCGCAGAGACGCAGAGGACGCAGAGTGATTTCGATTTGTGTCGAAGGTGCGAGTCACTACTCGGGCTGAGATAGTAAATCGGCTTCGCTGCAGCATGGAACTCTTTGCGTCCTCTGCGTCTCTGCGCGATAAAAGCTAACTCAACCTAGCCGCCGCCCACTGCGCGGCTTCGGCAACCACCGGATCGGCATCCTCCCGCAGTTTATTTACCACCCCGAGCAGACCAGCATCCCCGCTGTTGCCTGCCGCATAAAGGCAGTTGCGGATAAACCGGTTCCGGCCGATCCGCTTGATGGGTGATCCGGAAAACAGGCGGCGAAAACCTGCGTCGTCCAAAGTCAGCAGTTCGGCAAGGCGCGGCGTCGCCAGTTCCGCGCGCGGCAGGAATGCCTTGTTGGCCGCGGCGGCATCGGCAAATTTGTTCCACGGGCAGACCGCGAGGCAATCGTCGCAGCCGTAGATACGGTTGCCCAGCGCGCGGCGGAATTCCTCGGGGATTGGCCCCTTGTGTTCGATCGTCAGGTAGGAAATGCAGCGCCGCGCATCGAGCTGGTAGGGCGCGGGGAAGGCGTCAGTCGGGCAGGCCGACTGGCAGGCGCTGCACGAGCCGCAGCGGTCGCGCCCAGGCTCGTCGGCAGCAAGATCGAGCGTGGTATAGATTTCGCCCAGCAGCAGCCAGGAGCCGTGCGTCTGGCTCACCATGTTGCTGTGCTTGCCCTGCCAGCCAAGCCCCGCCGCCGCGCCGAGCGGCTTTTCCATCACTGGCGCGGTGTCGGTGAACACTTTGACGCCGATGTCGCCAAGGCCCCGCCGTGCGCATTCTGCCACCAGCCAGCGCGCCAGTGCTTTCAGCGCCTTCTTGACGACGTCGTGATAGTCCGCCCCTTGCGCATAGACGGAAATCCGCGCGCGGTCCGCCTCGCCCGCCATCGCCAAGGGATCGGTGGCGGGCGCATAGGACATGCCAAGCGCAATGACGCTGCGCGCGTCGTCCCACAGCCCTTGCGGCGCGCGGCGATGGTGAAGGCGCGTGGCCATCCATTCCATCGATCCGTGCATCCCGTCCGCGAGCCACTTCTCCAGCCGGGCCGCTGCGCGCGCGTCATCACCTGCCGGGGCAATGCCGAATGCGGCGAAGCCAAGCCGGCGCGCCTCGGCCTCGAGGTCGAGCCTCAAGGTGTCCATGACGCCTGCGTTAACCAAATTTGCTGCCGCTCCTGTTCATTCGGTCTGGTTAATGCGACATCCCATGAAACATGACCCCAGAGAGTTCGGCATAGGAGATTGGCGAGTGGCGGGCAACGCGTCTGGCCAAGTGCTTGCGCCTGAACTTGCAATCGAGGCGCGCGGCCTCGTCAAGCGGTTCGATGGCTTTACCGCCGTCGACGGCGTTGACCTGTCTGTGCCCGCGGGCGCCATCTATGGAATCCTCGGGCCCAATGGCGCGGGCAAGACCACGACGCTGCGCATGCTGCTGGGGATCATCGAACCCGATGGCGGCACCCGGCGCATCCTGGGCGCGGAGCGGCCGCACGATGTCGCCCATGCCATTGGCTATCTGCCCGAGGAGCGCGGTCTCTACCCGGCGATGAAGGCCTATGAGGCCATTGCATTCGTCGGCGCGCTGCGCGGGTTGCCACTGGCCGAGGGGCGCAAGCGCGGCAAAGCGCTGCTGGAAGAACATGGCCTCGGTTATGCGGCAGACCGGCAGATCCGGCAGCTTTCCAAGGGCATGGCGCAGCAAGTGCAATTGCTTGGCACGCTGGTCCACGAACCACGACTGGTCATTTTTGACGAACCCTTCTCCGGGCTCGACGCGCTCAACCAGGGCAAGCTAGAGCGGATGATCCGCGCGCTGGCGGAAAAAGGCACGACTGTGATCTTTTCCACTCATGTCATCGCCCACGCCGAACGGCTCTGCGATGAAGTGGCGATCATTGCCGGGGGCAAGGTTCCCTTTGCCGGCCCGGTTGACGTCGCGCGCGATCGCATTCGCCCGCAAGTCCGCCTCGAAACCCGCGCCAGCGATGGATCATGGCGTCGCGCCTTGCCGCAAGACGCTCGCCGCGAAGGAAATTTCTGGCTGTTCTCGCTTCCCGAAACCGGCGTCGAGCCACTGCTGCGCGCGCTGATCGAAGGCGAGGCGGGCATCCTCTCGCTGTCGATCGAGCGGGCCGGGCTGCACGATGCTTTCGTCGCTATTGCCGGAGAAGCGGCGGCGCGGGCGCTTGAGGAAAACGAAGGGGAGGAAGCCGCACGATGAACGCCAATGGACGCTTGTCGACCTGGGCTGCAGCCCTTGTGATCGCACGGCGTGATTTTGCCGCGATCATTCTCAGCCGCAGTTTCATCTTCTTCCTGCTCGGACCGTTGTTTCCGGTGCTGATCGGCGGTTTTGCCGGCGGCATCGGGCAGCGCGTGCAGGCGAGTGCATCGCAGCCTGTGTTGGGCATTGCCATGGAGCAGACGGACGCCGACGCGATGCTGGCCGCGCGCGCCTCACTGGCGCCGCACCTGGGCGATGCCCTGCCCGATCTGGTCGTGGTCAAGACACTGCGCCGCGGCGAAGCGTTCAACCCGCAGGCAGCGCTGGCTGCGCGGCAGGCCAATGCCTCGGCGATTGTAACCGGCAGTCCGGCGGCGCCTGCGCTGACTGGCACGGCAGAGCAGATCGGGGACTGGCAGGGCCCGGTTTCGATGATCGCGGCGCAGGCATTGGGTCAGGGGCCCGCCGCCTATCCGCAAGTCACACTCGCCGCCATGGCGACTAACACCGCACAGCAGCGGCATGGGCAAGTGCTCACCGCACAGGCGGCGCAATTGCTGCTGTTCCTCCTGACCATGCTGCTGGCAGGCATGGTGCTGTCCAATCTCGTCGAGGAAAAAGGCAACAAGATCATCGAGGTGCTGGCCGCCGCCGTTCCGATGGACGCGGTTTTCCTCGGCAAGCTGTTTGCCATGCTCGCCGTATCCTTCGTTGGTATCGCGGTCTGGGCGGGGGCCTATGGCCTGTTTGCAATCGCAGCCGGGAATGCCATGCCCAGTCTGCCCGAGCCTGCCGTCGGCTGGTCGCTGTTCGTGTTGCTGGGGATTGCCTATTTTTCGATGGCCTATCTGCTGATCGGGGCGCTGTTCCTCACCATCGGCTCGATGGCGACGACCGTGCGGGAGGTGCAGACCCTGTCGATGCCCGTCACTTTCGTCCAGCTGGTCTTCTTCTTTATTGCCAGCTTCGCCCTGACCGCGCCGGGGACAATCTGGGAATGGACTGCGATTGCAGTGCCGTTCAGCTCGCCGTTCGCCATGCTGGCGCGGGCGGCGCAGGATCCGGCGATCTGGCCGCATGTGGCGGCGCTGGCCTGGCAAGGCCTGTGCATCGGCCTGCTGATCCGCATCGGCGCGCGGCTGTTCCGCAAGCTGGTGATGAAATCGGGTCCGGCGGGCCGGGTGAGCAAGAAGCGCGGGCTTTTCGCGCGCCTGCGAGCCGCGCGCGCTTGAAATCGCGCCATCAGTGACGATCTTGGGGCATTGCAAGCCGCAGTGTGAGATCCCCGCATGACCATGGAAGCCAATTCCCGCCGCTCGCTCCTCGGATGGCTTGGCGCTTCGGCGGCCATGTCTGTCATTGCCGCATGCAGTGGCGGCGCCGCTGCAGCCCGCGCTTATCCCGTCGCCTATAGTGATGCGGAGTGGCGCCGCAGACTGACTCCGGCGCAATACCAGATCCTGCGGCGCAAGGGGACCGAGACTCCGGGAACATCGCCGCTGCTGCACGAAAAACGCACTGGCACTTTCGTTTGTGCCGCCGACGATAACGCGCTGTTTTCCTCGGCCACCAAGTATGACAGCCGCACCGGCTGGCCCAGTTTCTGGCGGCCGCTGCCCGGAGCGATTGGCACATCGACAGACTGGGAAGTCGGCTCTCCGCGCACGGAAGTGCACTGCGCGCGGTGCGGCGGCCACCTTGGCCACGTCTTCGATGATGGCCCCCCGCCGACCGGCAAACGCTATTGCATGAATGGCGCGGCGATGGCGTTCAGGCCTGCTGGCGCTTGACCGTATCCAGCCCGCCGCTGGCCGCGTGTTGCAATTGCGCGGCCAGCACTGCCAGCTGCTCGAGCCCGAAGACCTGCTCGAAGATCAGGCCATAATCCGAACCGGATCGCCAGCAGACTTTGGCGAGAGTGGCAGGAAAGCCGTCGCCTTCAAGGCGAACCTGCTGGCCCAGCGCCAGATGACGCGCCGATTCGATCCTCGCGCCCTGGGTTGAAAGGTCGCGCACGGTGGCGACACTGGCCTGCGCTTCGGCAGCGAGGACCACCGGGAAAGTGAACCTGAGGCGCGGAGCGCGGCGGCGATAGGGGCTGACTTCGGCGATAAACGCCTCGACATCGATCGGCGCGGAAAAGCGGAAACCGGCATGGCTGTCGCGCTCCCAGACGCGCTCGATGAAATAGATTTCGCCATTCGCCAGCTCAAGCGCCATGCGCGTGTCGGCGGGAAGATCGTGGAACAGCTTCAGGCGCAGGCCAGTCGCCGAAACGTCGCGAATGATGCAGAGAAATTCCCCGCTTTCGCAGACCAGCTTGGCCGTGCGGATCAGCAGCGTGTACCGCTGCGCGCCGCGCATCTCCTCAAACGGGGGCCGCATTACCTCGCCAGTGTGGCCAACTGAAATATTCATCGCGCTGTGTCCTTTGCAGGGACTCTCGGCAGAACCTACGACACGATGGCTAATGTCCGGTTAACCATGATCCGCGATGAACTGTCTGTTCCCTGGCCCATTGAACGGCGCCCCAAGGCGCAAATTAAGCAACCAGCTGCATTTCGCCACTTCCCAATTCGGCAAAGCGCCATAGGGAGTGGAGACATGACTGATCCCGCAAGCCCGCAGCGCCTCATCATTCGCCAGCCGGACGACTGGCACGTTCACTTGCGCGATGGCGCCATGTTGGCCAGCGTTGCCGGATACACAGCCCGGCAGTTCGCCCGCGCGATCGTCATGCCCAATCTGTCGCCGCCCAATACGTCGACGGCGACTGTCGCTGCCTATCGCGACAGGATCATGGCGGCATTGCCCAAGGGCAGCACATTCGTACCGCTGATGACACTTTATCTCACGGATACGACTGATCCCGACGATCTTGAAATCGGCTTTGCCCTCGGCCTGCTGAGCGCGGCAAAGCTCTATCCCGCCAATGCCACGACCAATTCGGCCCACGGCGTGACTTCGGTGCGCTCGATTTACCGCGTGCTGGAGCGGATGCAGGACATTGGCATGCCGCTGCTCATCCACGGCGAAGTGACTGATGCCGAAGTCGACATCTTTGACCGTGAGGCCGTGTTCATCGAACGCGTGCTGGCCCCGGTGCTCAAAGATTTCCCGGCACTGAAAGTGGTGTTCGAACATATCACGACGAAAGACGCAGCAGATTTCGTCCTGGGCGCGCCGGAGACTGTGGGCGCAACCATCACGCCGCATCATCTGCAGATCAATCGCAATGCGATATTCGCCGGCGGCCTGCGCCCGCATGCCTATTGCCTGCCTGTCGCCAAGCGCGAAGTGCATCGCCAGGCCTTGCGCAAGGCGGCAACATCGGGCTCGCCACGGTTCTTTCTCGGAACCGATACGGCGCCGCATGAAGTCCGCACCAAGGAATCGGCCTGCGGCTGCGCGGGAATTTTCTGCGCGCCGCATGCGCTGGAGGCCTATGCCATCGTCTTTGAAGAAGAAGGCGCGCTCGACAGGCTGGAAGCCTTTGCATCGGAAAATGGCCCGCGCTTCTATGGTTTGCCGCTCAACGAGACGCGCGTGGTGCTCGAACGCTCAGGCAGCGTGGTTCCGGACAGTCTGCCAGCGGGCGGCGGCAGCGTTGTGCCGTGGATGGCGGGCGAGACATTGCCCTGGCGCTTTGTCGGCATCGAACCTGCCGGCTAAAGAGAGCGTAGAGGCCAGACAGTCCGGCGGGCGTTGCGCATAAGCAACAGGGTTTGCCCCTGCGTCGCAAAACGCCAAGCTAATATTCCAAATTCCTGCAGATTGTGCACAGTATCGCTGCACTCTCACCAGGAGGCACCAAAACCCTGATGCGCTGGATCGTGCCCGCGCTTGTTTTCATGCTTGGCGCATGCAGCGGCTCTGCGCTTGAAGGGCCTGCGCCGCCATCTTGGTCGAAAAGCCAGATCGAGAGCTTGCGCCGCTGGCTGGCTGCAGCGCCTGACGACGCGCTTCCCCGCTTCGACACCAGGGCGCTCGATGATGCAACGGGGCTGTGGGGCGGCGAGGCTACCGACCGTGTGGCCACCGAACTGGCGTTGAAACTGGCTCGGGCTCACCTCAAGGGCTGCGCCAATCCAGTCGAACGGGGCGGCTGGCGCATTCGCAGCGATGCCGACGCGAATGCGCTCGAAGCCAGGCTGCGTGAGGCATTGGCCAGCGATTCGAGTCTCGACCGGTATTTCTCCGCCGTTCGGCCCAGCCACCCTGAATTTGCCGCGCTGCAGAGCGCCTATGTCGCGGAGCAGGATCCCGCCCGGCGCATTACCCTCGCGCGCAATCTTGAGCGCTGGCGCTGGATGCCGCGCGATCTGGGCGATGACTATGTGCTGGTCAATCTGCCGGCGTTTGAAGTGGGCCTGTGGCGTTCAGGCCAGCGGGTTCGCAACTGGCCAGTGGTGATCGGCAAGCCGTCGCTGGCCACACCGGTTTTTTCCGCGACGATCACGCATGTGGTGCTGAACCCCTGGTGGGATATCCCGCCGAGCATCGTAGCGGAAAACGGCGGGCGGTTTTCCGCCAGTAAGGGATATGTGCGCACGCCATCCGGCCATTGGCGGCAACAGCCCGGACCCGGCAATTCGCTGGGAAAAATGAAAGTCTCGATGACCAACCCCTACAATGTCTATTTGCATGACACGCCTGCGCAGAGCCTGTTCAGTCACCCGAGCCGGGCCTACAGCCATGGCTGCGTGCGGGTGAGCGATGCGCTGGGATTCGCCTCCGCCTTGCTGGACGGAGTGATGACCCGGGATCAGGTCGATCGTATTGCCGGTGTGGCAAGGGACCGCACTATCGCGAAGCCGCCCGCCAGCGAGGTGAATGAAGCAGGCGCTGGCGCGCTCAAGACCACTAATGTGGCGCTGCCGCAGCCCTTGCCGGTCTACATAGCCTATTTCACTGCCGGTCGCCGCGCGGATGGTACGCTGGCCATCGAACGCGATGTCTATGGCCGTGATATGTTGCTGGGGGATCCGAGCAATCCGCAGCGGCAATGTTCAAACTGAGGTGACTGGCGGGCAAGTCACTTGCCGTCAGTCCCTGCTGCCGCCCGCGCTGTCTACCCGCACGTTATGTCCGGAAAATCCGGGAGCGGGGATGCGTTCCGATGCCATGCCGCGCTGGAGCGTGTGGGGATAGGGCGGGGGCGGGGCGCTCACTTCGTCCAGCCGGGCAATCTGGTCGCCGGACAGCAGCACGGCGACCGCGTCGAGGTTTTCCTCGAGCTGTTCGGCGCTGCTCGCGCCAGTGAAGATCGTCGAAACGGTAGGGCACTGCAGCAGCCAGGCCAGCGCCACTTTGGCCGGAGTGAGCCCGGTTTCGCGCGCCACTTCGCCGATGCAGTCCGTCACGTGCTGCATGCGGGCGTCGCCAAACCCGTGCAGTCCGAGACCGGCATAGCGCGAGGCAGCAAAAGGCTCGCCGCTGCGACCGAAGCGTCCGCTCAGCGCGCCGCCGGCAAGCGGCCCCCAAACCAGTGTTCCGACATTCTGGTCAGCGGCCAGTGGCACAAGCTCCCACTCGGCATCGCGCATTGCCAGCGACCAGGCGACCTGATGCGCCGCAAAGCGCGGCCAGCCGTGGCGATCTGATGCGGCGAGCGCTTTCATCAATTGCCAGCCCGAATGGTTGGACGCGCCCACGGCCCGGATCTTTCCCGCGCGGACCAAAGCGTCAAGCGCGGAGAGCGTTTCTTCGACCGGCGTCCGCCCGTCGAAACTGTGCAGCAGGAACACATCGATGTAATCAGTGCCGAGCCGCTTGAGGCTGGCCTCGCAGCTGCGCACGAGATTGTGCCTGCTGGCGCCGACATCATTGATCCCCGGCCCTGATCGCAGCCCCGCCTTGGTGGCGATGATGGCCTGTCCGCGCCGCTTGCCCAGCGCCTTGCCCAGCACTTCCTCGGCGGCGCCAAAGACGTCGGCCGTATCGAAAAATGCCGCGCCGCGTTCCAGCGCCAGATCGACAAGCCGCGCGGCGGCCTTGTCGCCCAGCCCGGCCGATGGCGCGCTGCCGCCGCGAAAATTCGCCGTGCCCAGCCCCATCACCGGTACATTGAGCCCCGATGATCCCAGTGATCTGTAGTCCATCGTTTGCCGCTTCCCCTCTCGACTGAACACTTGTGCCAAGTCTTGGGCAGGAATCAATCGAGATTGGGGCGCAGCCAGCGCGTCGCGGTTTCCAGATCGATGCCGCGCCGCGCCGCATAGTCATGCAGCTGATCCTGCCCGATCCGCGCCACGCCGAAATACTGGCTTTGCGGGTGAGCGAAATAGAAGCCTGAAACCGCCGCCGTGGGCAACATGGCCTGGCTTTCGGTCAGGACGATTCCGGCATTTTCGCCCGCGTTCAGCAGCTCGAACAGGATCGGTTTGAGGCTGTGATCGGGGCAGGCGGGATAGCCGGGCGCGGGGCGGATGCCGCGGTACTGCTCGCGGATCAGCGCCTCGTTGGTCAATTGCTCGCCCGGCGCATAGCCCCACAAAGTCTTGCGCACGTGCTGGTGCAGCCGCTCGGCAAAGGCCTCGGCGAACCGGTCCGCAAGGGCTTTGAGCAGAATGTCCGAATAGTCGTCATGCGCGGCGCGGAAACGTTCGAGATGCGGCTCGATGCCATGAATGGCCACAGCGAAACCGCCGATCCAGTCGCCATCGCGCGAAATGAAGTCCGCAAGGCAGAAATTCGCGCGGTCGCGGCTTTTCTTCACCTGCTGGCGCAGGAAGGGCAGGCGCACGTGGCGTTCTTCCTCGACAAGATGCACTTCGACATCGTCACCGTGGCGGGCGCAAGGCCAGAAGCCGACGACACCGCGCGCAGTCAGCCATTTTTCCGCGACAATCTGGTCGAGCATGGCCTGCGCGTCGGCAAACAGACCGCGCGCGCTTTCTCCCACCACTTCATCGTCGAGGATCGCCGGATAGTTTCCGGCAAGCTCCCAGGCGCGGAAGAACGGCGTCCAGTCAAAGCAATCACGCAGGTCGGTCAGGTCCCAGCTGTCGAACACATGCAAACCGGGTTGCTCGGGCGGGGCGGCCATGTCGCTCATGTCCGCAGGGAAGGCATTCGCGCGGGCATCTTCCAGACTGAGCAGCTCACTCTGCCCTTTGCCCGCGCGGACTTCGCGGACATGTTCGTATTCGCTGGCGGTGGCAGCAATGAAAGGTTCCGCCTGGGTGTCAGACAAGAGCTGGCTGGCGACGCCGACAGCGCGGCTGGCGTCGAGCACGTGGATCACCGGGCCTTCGTATGCCGGATCGATGCGCAGCGCGGTGTGGACCTTGCTGGTCGTCGCCCCGCCGATCAGCAACGGGATAGTAAAGCCGGCGCGCTGCATTTCTTCGGCGACTGTCACCATCTCGTCGAGCGATGGGGTGATCAGGCCGGACAGGCCGATCATGTCGGCATCGTTCTCGTTCGCGGCTTCGAGAATCTTCACCCAAGGCACCATCACGCCCAGGTCGATCACTTCATAGCCGTTGCACTGGAGCACCACGCCGACGATGTTCTTGCCGATGTCATGCACATCGCCTTTCACGGTCGCCATGATGATGCGGCCCTTGGCCTTCGCACCTTCTTCCTTTTCGGCCTCGATGTAGGGGATGAGGTGGGCAACTGCCTTCTTCATTACCCGCGCGCTCTTGACCACTTGCGGCAGAAACATCTTGCCCGAGCCAAACAGGTCGCCGACCACATTCATGCCGTCCATCAGCGGGCCTTCGATCACTTCGATCGGCCGCCCACCACGCTCTTTCGCCGCGAGCCGTGCTTCTTCGGTATCATCGACGACATGGGCATCGATGCCCTTGACCAATGCATGTTCAAGCCGCCGGGTCACGTCCCAGCCGCGCCATTCCTCGGCGGCCTTCTCGGCGACGGCATCAGTGCCCTTGAAGCTCTCGGCGAGCGTAATCAGTCTTTCGGTGGCGCCCTCGTCGCGGTTGAGGATCACATCCTCGCAGGCCTCGCGCAGCTTGGGATCGATCTGGTCATAGACGTCGAGCTGGCCGGCATTGACGATGGCCATGTCGAGCCCGGCGGGGATCGCGTGATAGAGAAACACCGAATGCATGGCCCGGCGCACTGTTTCGTTGCCCCGGAAGCTGAATGACAGGTTTGACAGCCCGCCCGAGAAATGGACGTGCGGGCAGCGTTGCCGAATTTCCTTCACTGCCTCGATGAAATCGACGCCGTAATTGTTGTGCTCCTCGATGCCCGTCGCCACGGCGAAGACGTTGGGATCGAAAATGATGTCTTCGGGCGGAAAGCCAATGCCAGTGAGCAGCTTGTAAGCCCGCTCGCAAATTTCGACCTTGCGCTCCTTTGTGTCGGCCTGGCCTTTCTCGTCGAAAGCCATGACGACCACGGCCGCGCCATAGTCCATGCATTTGCGGGCGGATTCCAGGAACGGCGCTTCGCCTTCCTTCATCGAGATCGAATTGACGATCGGCTTGCCCGAGACGCATTTGAGCCCGGCCTCGATCACCTCCCATTTCGAGCTGTCGATCATCACCGGGACGCGGGCAATATCGGGCTCGGCGGCGATCAGCTTGAGGAATGTGGTCATGGCCTCGACAGCGTCGAGCAGCCCTTCGTCCATGTTGACATCGATCACCTGCGCGCCGTTTTCGACCTGGCTGCGCGCTACTTCGACGGCCTTGGCATAGTCGCCGCCAAGAATCAGCTTCTTGAAGGCGGCCGAGCCAGTCACATTGGTGCGCTCGCCAATATTGACGAAACGCGCGGAGGAAGGAGGGGTGGTGTTCATTTCATTCTTTCTCCCCTCCCGCTTGCGGGAGGGGCCGGGGGAGGGCCTGTTATCCGATGTTTGCTGGAAAGGGCAACATGCCCTCCCCTAGCCCCTCCCGCTCGCGGGAGGAGGACTATGCCGCCATGACAAACGGCTCAAGGCCCGCAAGGCGCGTAACCGGCTCGAGGTCAGGCAACTTGCGCGGCGGCAGGCTGGCTACGGCCTGCGCCATGGCGGCAATATGCTCCGGAGTCGAGCCGCAGCAGCCGCCGAGGATATTAACCTGGCCATGCTGCGCCCACTCGCCCACCAGTTCCGCCGTGGTTTGCGGCATTTCGTCATATTCACCCAGCTCGTTGGGCAGGCCGGCATTGGGATAGACCATGATCAGGGTGTCGGCGATCTCGCTCAGCACTTTCACATGCGGGCGCAGCTGGGTCGCGCCGAACGAGCAATTCAGCCCGATGGTAAGCGGCTTGGCGTGGCGGACGGCATGCCAGAAGGCCTCGACTGTGTGGCCGGAGAGATTGCGCCCGGACAGGTCGGTCAAGGTCATTGACAGCATGATGGGCAGTTCACGGCCCAGTTCCTGCTCCAGAAGACGCACCGCCATGATGCCTGCCTTTGCATTGAGCGTGTCGAATACGGTTTCGAGCAGGATGAAATCCACCCCGCCTTCGACCAGGGCAGCGGCCTGTTCCTTGTAGACATCGACCAGCGTGTCCCAGTCGATCTCGCGGAAACCCGGATCGTTGACGTCGGGCGAGAGCGACAGGGTCTTGTTGGTCGGGCCGATAGCCCCGGCGACGAAACGGGGTTTGCCATCCTTGGCCGTAAATTCATCCGCCACCTTGCGCGCCAGCCGCGCGGATTCCAGATTGATCTCGCGCACCAGATGCTCGGCGCCATAGTCCGCCTGGCTGATGCGGTTGGCAGAGAACGTGTTGGTTTCGGCAATGTCAGCACCGGCGGCGAAATAGCCGCGGTGGATCGCCTCGGGCACTTCGGGCCTGGTCAGCGCCAGAATGTCATTGTTGCCCTTCTGGTCTTTCGACAGGCCAAGCTCGCCGGCGTAGTCGGCTTCGGAAAGCTTGTAGTTCTGAATCTCGGTGCCGAAGGCGCCGTCGGTGATCAGGATGCGCTTGGCCGCTTCGGCCAGCAGTTGCTCGCGGGCGGTCATGCTTGTGTCTCCTTCGGGCGCAGGCCGAGCAGCTGACAGATCGCATAGGCCTGCTCGGCCCGGTTGAGTGTGTAGAAATGAAAGTCGCGCACGCCGCCATCGTAAAGGCGGCGGCAGAATTCGGCGGCGATTGTCGCGGCGACGAGTTCGCGCGCGCCGGGGCGTTCGTCCAGGCCGTCGAACATGCGCTCCATCCATGCGGGAATGGTCGTATTGCCGGACATGCGGCGGATGGCGGCAAAGCTGGTCACGGGCATGATACCCGGCAGGATCGGGGCGGTAATTCCGGCGGCCAGAGCCTTGTCGAGGAAGCGGAAATAGGCATCGCTCTCATAAAAGAACTGCGTGATCGCCCGGCTCGCGCCGGCATCCAGCTTGCGCTTCAGGTTGTCGAGATCAGCTTCTGCACTCAGCGCTTCGGGATGGACTTCGGGATAGGCGGCGACCGATATGTCGAAGGGATGCATCGCGCGCAGTCCCGCCACCAGTTCGGCAGCGCTGGCAAAGCCCTGCGGGTGGGGCACGAAGTGGCCGCCATCGGCAGGCGGCGGGTCACCGCGCAGTGCGACGATGTGGCGCACCCCGGTCTCCCAGTATTGGCCCGCGATCTCGGCAATTTCCGCCTTGCTCGCGCCGACGCAGGTCAGGTGGGCGGCAGGAGCGAGATCGGTTTCCCGAATGATCCGGGCAACAGTTGCATGCGTGCGCTCACGCGTGGAGCCGCCCGCGCCATAAGTCACTGAGACGAAGCTTGGCGCCATCGGTGCAAGCTGGGTGATCGCCTGCCACAGCTGTTCTTCCATCCGCTCAGTCTTCGGCGGGAAGAATTCGAACGAGACGGAAATGTCGCCGGGAAGGCCGGCAAACAGCGGCGCGGCGGTCGGAGAACTGGTCATTCGTGCATTCCTGATTCTGACCTGGCGGGGGCTGCGGCATCCCGGGTGCGCACCCCTGTCCAGATCTTGACGGTCAGCGGCTGGCCGACGAGGGCCACCGCCGGTCCCGCGGCAAAGCCCGCATCGCTGAGCAATGCCAGCATCTGCTCGTCGGAAAAGCCGAGGCGGGCATGGGCATGGCGGCTGCGCAGTTCTTCCAGATCATGCGCGGCAAAATCGACCACGGCGATTCTGGCCGACGGCCGAGAGACGCGCCCAGCTTCGGCCAGCACTGCCGCTGGATCGAAAGCATAGTGCAACACCTGGTGGAACAGCACGGTGTCGAACGAATTGTCGGCAAAAGGCAGGGCAGTGAAATCGCCGTGGACCAGATCGACCTGATCCGATGGCAAGGCCTGCAGCCGGGCGCGGGCAATGCGCAGCATTTCCGGACTCTTGTCGAGGCCTGTGACATGTTTGGCGCGCGCCGCGAACAATTCCGCCATGCGGCCCGTTCCAGTGCCGACATCGAGCAGCGCGCCCAGTGATCCCGCTTCGGCCGAATCGCCCCCGAGTGCGGCGTCCAGCGCAGCTTCGACCGGGCCATCGGGCGAATGGAGCAGTCGCAGCCGGTCCCAGTCCTCGGCGTGGCGGGCAAACCAGGCCTCGGCGTTCGCGGCGCGGGCGGCGCGGATGGCGGCAAGGTGGCGGCGGTCTTCGGCGCAGCGAGCGGCGAAAGTTGCGTCATCCGCTTCCGCCAGCGCCAGCAGCCGCGCCGCCGCGCCGCCCAGTGGCGGCGCCCTGTTCTCGGCAATGGCGCATTTCAGGAATACCCAGCTGCCTTCCTTGCGCCGCTCTGCGAGCCCGGCATCGCACAGGATGCGAACATGGCGCGAGACGCGCGGCTGGCTCTGGCCGAGCACTTGCGCAAGCTCCCCCACCGCGAGTTCCATCGCGGAAAGCAGGCGCATGATTCTGAGCCGAGTAGGATCGGCCAAAGCGCGCAAGAGGGGGTCAATTCGCATGGCCATGACTATTCAACACAATCATATAAAGAATTCTTTATATGAGTGCAAGCGCCGATGCGAGCGGTTTGCCTATGAGCGATGCGCAGGCTATTGGCAATGCCCGCAGTTCCAGCCGCGATCCGCGCGGCGCTGTCAACCTGAGTCGCCGCATCTGGCTGGCGGCACGCCTTTCGAGAGGTTTAGCATGACGAAGATTGCCCATGCCGCACTGGCATCCGCCGCCGCCCTGTTGCTGACTGCCTGCGGCAGTTCAGACAAGGCCAGCGAAGGCGCAACGCCGGAAAATGTTGAAATGCCGGCTGAAGAAGCAATGACCGGTGTGGACGAGAGCGCTGCGCCTGCTTCCGATGCTGCGGCGGCACCTGGAGCCGAGGCTTCCGCCGGTGCCAGTGCTGCAGCGAGCGCGCCGGCCGCGGGCGCCAGCGCTGCTGCCGAAAAGGCGACTGCCGAGGCCGAAAAGAAGATGTAATGCCGGTCGGGGGCGGCGCCTGGCGCTTCCCCCGCACAGGCCGACCTTGCGCCGCGCCTTTCTTCCCGGCATCAGACCGGGATGGCCGATACTCTCACGATCACGCTCGCCCAGCTCAATCAATCCGTCGGCGATCTTGCCGGCAATGCCGCCGCCATGCTGGCCGCGCGCGAGCGGGCATCAGGCTCCGACCTGATCGTCTTTCCCGAACTGCAACTGATCGGCTATCCGCCCGAAGATCTCATTCTCAAACCTGCATTGATCGAGCGCGCGGCGGCCGAGCTGGAAAGGCTCGCGCTGGCGACTGGCAAGTCCGGGCCTGCCATGCTGGTCGGCTCGGTCTTCGTGCGCGATGGCGCGCTGCACAACGGCGTCGCCCTGCTCGATCAGGGCAAAGTGGCGGCAGTGCGCTTCAAGCACGAATTGCCGAATTACGGCACATTCGATGAAATGCGCCTGTTCCAGCCCGGACCGCTGCCCGAACCGATCGTGTTTCGCGGCACGATGATCGGCCTGCCGATCTGCGAGGACATCTGGCAAGCCGAGGTCTGCAAGCACCTGGCCGACTTCGGTGCCGAGCTGTTCATCTGCATCAATGGCAGTCCCTACGAGATCGACAAGGACGTGCTGCGCATCGATGGCGTTGCCAAGCGCCGCGCCAAGGCCACCGGCCTGCCGCTCGCCTATGTCAACCGGGTTGGCGGGCAGGACGAGCTGGTGTTCGACGGGGCCAGTTTCGTGGTCAATGGCGACGGGTCTGTGCCTGTCCAGATGAAGGACTGGGAAGAACAGGAAGTCACCACCCACTGGACCAAGACGGCAAAGGGCTGGCGCTGTGACCGGGGTGAGGTCGAGAGCCTCGCCCAGCACCCGGAAGACATCTATTCCGCCATGGTCTTGGCTCTGCGCGACTATGTGAACCGCAACCGCTTCCCCGGCGTGGTCTTGGGCCTGTCGGGCGGCATCGACAGTGCGATCTGCGCGGCGATCGCTGCCGATGCACTGGGGCCTGAGCGCGTGCACTGCGTGATGCTGCCCAGCCGGTTCACCAGCCAGGAAAGCCTCGATCTTGCCACCGAGTGCGCCAGCATGATCGGCTGCCGCTATGATACCATCCCGATCAACGCAGCGGTCGCCGCATTCGACGAAATGCTCTCGGGCAGCTTTGCCGACCGCGATGTCGATATCACCGAGGAAAACATCCAGAGCCGCATTCGCGGCGTGACGCTGATGGCACTGTCCAACAAGTTCGGCCCCATGCTGCTGACCACTGGCAACAAGAGCGAAATGAGCGTCGGCTATGCGACGATCTATGGCGACATGGCCGGCGGCTACAACCCGCTGAAAGATGCCTACAAGATGACTGTCTTCGCGATCAGCAAATGGCGCAACGAGAACAAGCCCAAGATCGGCCTCGGCCCGGATGGCCCGGTGATGCCCGATGGCATCATCACCCGTCCGCCTTCGGCAGAACTGCGCCCCGACCAGAAGGACGAGGACTCGCTGCCGCCCTATCCGGTACTCGATGGCATTCTGCTGGGTCTGGTCGAACACGAGAAAAGCGTCGAGCAGCTGGTGGCCGAAGGTTTCGACCGCGAGACCGTGGTGCGCATTGAGCGTTTGCTGCACTTGGCCGAATACAAGCGGCGGCAGGCCCCGCCGGGGGTGAAACTGGGCAGCCGCAACTTCGGGCGGGACCGGCGCTATCCGATCACGCACGCTTTCAGGACGGGCTGACTGGTTATTGCGAACGATTCGCATTGACTGACGCGGCGAGTGATCTAACCTTCTTGCGAATCATTCGCAAAAAGGGACTGATGATGCCTACTTCTCGCTCCACCCACTCCGTTACAACGCGATACGACGAGATCGTCGCCCGTCTGGCCCGAATGGGAGACATTCGGGCATTGTCTTTGCCCGCGTTGCACCTCGTCATGACATTGCGATTGTGCGACCTGCTTGAGCGCGCTGGACGCGACCCGCTGACTGAGTTGGCCACGCGCTTTCAAAGTGTCGCGGCGGCGCGGGCCGCGCTTCACTTTGCCGACACGGTCGAGCGTGTCTGGCCATCACGCTATGATCCCGCGCGGCCCTGCTCGCTTGGCATGACACCGGATGAGGCGACACTCGCCGCAGTGGTCCGCGCCGCGCTCGCCTGCGACCGCGCGGCCTGCACCCGGGCGCTGCAAGGTTTCGTTCGCGCCGACCGGCACGCTGCGCTTTACGATGCGGCTGTGCACGCCGTCGCCACGCTGCAGCAACCGCGCAGCCAGAACTGGCGCGGAGCGCACTAGCCGCTATAGAGCGCCGATGACTGTTTCCGCCCGCCCGAGTTCTGACCGCCCGGTAACCACGCGCTTCGCGCCTTCGCCCACAGGCACGCTCCACGTCGGCAATGTGCGCACCGCGCTGCATAACTGGCTGCTGGCAAAAATGAGCGGCGGGCGCTTCCTGCTGCGGATTGACGACACTGATGCCGCGCGCAGCCGCGAGGACTATGTCGCGGCGATCCGCGCCGATCTCGAATGGCTCGGGCTGCATTGGGACGGCGAAGAGCGCCAGTCCGCGCGTTTCGATCTCTATGAGCGCGAATTTCAGCGGCTCGCCGCCTCGGGCCATGTCTATCGCTGCTATGAGACTGCGCAGGAGCTGGATCTCAAGCGCAAGGTGCGGCTGGGGCGCGGCCTGCCACCTGTCTATGACCGCGCGGCGCTCGAGCTGACCGAGGCCGATCATGCGGCCAAAGCGGCAGCGGGCGAAGCGCCGCACTGGCGTTTCAAGCTCGATCACGGCGCGGCCATCGAATGGCTCGACGGCATTCGCGGACCCCAGCATTTCTCGCCCGATCAGCTGTCCGATCCGGTGATCCGCCGCGCCGACGGTTCGTGGCTCTATATGCTGCCGAGCGTGATTGACGACATTGCCATGGGCGTGACGGACGTTTTGCGCGGTGAGGATCATGTCTCGAACACCGCCGCGCAGGTCCAGATGTTTGGCGCGCTGGGCGCGGACTGTCCGCGCTTCGCGCACGAGGCGCTGCTGGTTGGCACCGAGGGGAAATTGTCGAAGCGGCTTGGCTCGCTGGGCATGGCAGAGCTGCGCGAGGCGGGCGTGGAGCCCGAGGCGCTGATCGCGCTGTTGGCGCGCCTGGGCACATCCGACCCGGTCGATCCCGCGCTTGATGCAGATGCGCTGGCGGCAAGTTTCAATCTCGCGCGCTTCGGCCGCGCGCCCGCGCGCTTTGACGAGGCGGAACTGCACCGGGTCAATGCAGCGGTGGTCCACCGCCTGCCATTTGCCCGTGTGGCCCACTTGCTGCCTGAAGGCATGGATGAGGCAGGCTGGGATGCCATTCGGCCCAACATCTCCCACATCGGCGAAGCGGCGCAGTGGTGGCAAGTCGTCACTGGCCCCGTCGCGCAACCCGCGCTTGACGCCGACGATCGCGACTATCTTGTCGCTGCTGCCAAAGCCCTGAACCAAACTGGCGCAGACTGGGCCGCACTCACGTCGGCGTTGAAAGAGGCCACGGGCCGCAAGGGCAAGGCATTGTTCCTGCCGCTGCGCCGCGCGCTCACGGGCCATGACCATGGCCCGGAAATGGCGGCTCTGCTCCCGCTTATCGGGCGGGAGGCGGCGCTGGAACGCCTGCGCGCCGCAGCCTCAGGCTGATTTGCGCCGGAACACTTTCTGGAAGGCGTGCACTGCGAAATCCGCAGCCGTCCCCAAAATCAGCCCGACAAGTGCCGACAATGCTGCATAGGTGAACCAGCCCAGCACGCCGCCCAGTGCGCCTGTCGCCGCAATGACTGCGTGCTGGATGCCATGGGCGAGGTCGGACGGTCCATGCAGGCCGAGTTCCTCCGAGCCATGCAGCAGAATTCCGCCGCCGACCCAAAGCATGGCCAGCGTGCCCAGGCTGGACAGCAGATCCAGCAGCACGGGCATGGCACGAAGCAGCAAGCGGCCGAGCTTGCGCGAAGCGGCATTTTCCCGCTTCGATAGGTGCAGGCCGGCATCGTCCATTTTCACGATTGCCGCAACTGCGCCATAGACCAACACTGTGATTACGACGGCCACCAGGGCAAGGATGATGGCGCGGCTGATGAATGGCTGGTCTGCCACTTCCGCCAGCGCAATCGCCACGATTTCCGCGGACAGGATGAAGTCCGTGCGGATCGCGCCCGAAATCCTCTCACGCTCGAATTCGGCCATGTCGGTGATCGGGTCTTCCAGCGTTTCACCGTGCTTCTTCCCGCTCAGCTTCTCGATCACTTTCTCCGCGCCCTCGTAACTGAGGTAGAGACCGCCCAGCATCAGCAACGGGGTAATGGCGCCGGGCAGGAACTGGCTGAGCAGCAGCGCCACGGGCAAGAGGATCAGCAGCTTGTTGCGCAGCGATCCCTTGGCGATTTGCCAGATGATCGGCAGTTCGCGGTCCGGCGTAAACTCGGTGACATAGCTCGGCGTTACGGCCGCATCGTCGATTACCACGCCCGCGGCCTTGGTCCCCGCCTTGGTCGCCGCCGCGCCGACATCGTCGAGCGACGCTGCCGCGAGCTTGGCGATAACGGAAATGTCGTCGAGGAGGGCAACGAGGCCGGAAGGCATTTGTGGTTCCGATATATTGGTGTGCGTCAGGCGGTGTGAAGCACACAGTTCACTCGATCAAGCTTGCATTTCCCGCATAGTCCGCTAGGGGCCGCCACTTCCCTGCCTTCGGGCACGGGATTCGAAGAAAGCCGGAGGGGCCCCGCAATGGTGCGGATCAGCCAGCGATCGGTTGGAACAAGAAAGGCACATGCATGCCGCTTTACGAGCATGTCTTCCTGGCACGCCAGGATCTCAGCCAGGCGCAAGTCGATGCGCTGGCCGCCGCCGCCACTGGCATTGTCGAAGCCAACCAGGGCAAAGTCGTCAAGACCGAGACCTGGGGCCTCAAGAGCCTGGCCTACAAGATCAAGCGCAACCGCAAGGCGCACTTCGTGCTGCTCAACCTCGATGCCCCCGGCGATGCCGTCGCCGAGCTGGAGCGTCAGACGCAGATCAACGAAGACGTGATCCGCTACATGACTGTCCGCGTCGACGAGCATGAAGCCGGCCCGTCCGTGCAGATGCGCAAGCAAGACCGCGAGCGCACCCGTCGCCGTGACCGTGAGGAGATGGCCTGATGTCCCGCGCATTTTTCCGCCGCCGCAAGTCGTGCCCTTTCTCGGGCAAGGATGCCCCGGTCATCGATTACAAGGACGTGCGTTTGCTGCAGGGCTTCATGTCCGAACGCGGCAAGATCGTTCCCAGCCGCATCACTGCTGTTTCCGCGAAGAAGCAGCGTGAGCTTGGTCAGGCGATCAAGCGCGCGCGCCACCTGGGCCTTCTGCCCTACCTCGTGAAGTAAGGGGGAAAGACCCATGCAGATCATCCTCCTCGAACGCGTCGAAAAACTCGGCTCGATCGGCGATGTCGTTACCGTCAAGGACGGTTACGCCCGCAATTTCCTCCTGCCCGGCAAGAAGGCGCTGCGCGCCAACGAAGCCAACCGCAAGGTCTTCGAAGCCAACCGCGCGAAGATCGAAGCCGACAATGCCGCGCGTCGCGGCGAGGCCGAAGTCCACGGCAAGACTGTTGATGGCATGGACGTGGTGCTGATTCGCGCCTCGTCCAATTCCGGCCAGCTCTATGGTTCGGTTGCGGTGCGCGACATTGTCGACGCGCTCAACGAAAAGGGCGCCAATGTGTCGAAGTCGATGGTGGTGCTAGAGCGCCCGATCAAGACCATTGGCGTGTTCGATGTGCGCGTTGCGTTGCACCCGGAAGTCTCGGTCATGGTCAAGGTCAATGTCGCGCGCTCGCCCGACGAAGCCGACCAGCAGGCTGCCGGCGTCGACGTGCTTGCCGCCATGTTCGAAGAAGAAGCGGCGCCGACCGGCTTCACCGAAGAATTTGACCCCAATGCCGAACCCGGCACGATTGCGGCGGACGAAGAGGCTGCCCCGGCAGCCGACGAAGCCTGAGCCTTCGGGTCACTTGCGAATAAGGAGGGGGCGCTTCGGCGCCCCCTTTTGCATTTGGGCATTTCGGCACTTGGGCTGTGCCTTTGCCATTCGCAGCGGGGCGGGATAGACTGCGGCCATGGACACCAGCGCCGAGATCGTCGCCCAACTCGCCGACATCTATGATCAGGCCATTGCCTGCCTGCGCGACGATATCCTCGCCTATGCCCGCGAGGGTACTTTGCCCCCCGCCGATCGACGGGCGGAACGCCGCTGGTCCTATCCGGAGCTGCGCATCCGCTATCGCGGCGTCGAGACCGGACCGGACCTGACGCGCGCTTTCGGGCGGCTTGCGCATCAGGGCTCATTCGTCACGACAATCACCCGCCCGGCCTTCTTCCGCGAATATCTTGCCGAACAGCTTGCCCTGATTGCAGATGACTACGAGATCGAGGTCGAAGTTGGCCGATCGGCTCAGGAAATCCCGTTTCCCTATGTGATCGATGCCGCGTCCGGGCTCGGTTCGGTGAGCCCGCAGGAGCTGGCGAGGCATTTCCCCTCCACCGAACTGGCGATGATCGGCGATGAACTGGCTGACGGTTTCGACATGCCGGGGCCGGATGCGGAAAGCCCGCTTTCGCTGTTCGACGGGCTGCGCACCGATTTCAGCCTCGCGCGCCTGGCCCATTACACCGGCACTGCGCCCGAGCATTTCCAGCGCTTTGTGCTGTTCACCAACTATCATCGCTATGTCGACGAATTCGTCGACTGGGCGGCGCTGCAACTGGGGAGCAATGGCTACCAGGCGCTGTCGGGCGCAGGCGGGCTCTTCATTGAGGAGCGCTCCGAAAATGCGCGCGGGCGCCTGTCAGACACGGCATGGCGCCGCCACCAGATGCCGGCCTACCACCTGATCGCGGAGAATGGCGGCGGGATCACGCTGGTCAACATCGGCGTCGGCCCCTCGAACGCCAAGACGATCTGCGATCACCTGGCCGTGCTGCGGCCCGAGGCATGGCTGATGATCGGCCATTGCGGCGGCCTGCGCGAAACCCAGCGCATTGGCGACTATGTGCTGGCCCATGCCTATCTGCGCGATGATCATGTGCTCGACATGGTGCTGCCCACCGAGATTCCGATCCCGGCGATTGCCGAAGTGCAAGTAGCGCTTGCCCAGGCCGCCGAAACAGTCAGCGGCGATAGCGGCGCCGAGCTCAAAAAGCGGATGCGCACGGGCACTGTCGTCACCACTGACGATCGCAACTGGGAACTGCGCTATACCGACAGCGCGCTGCGCTTCAGCCAGAGCCGCGCGATTGCGATCGACATGGAAAGCGCCACCATCGCCGCACAGGGCTTCCGCTTTCGCGTGCCTTACGGAACGCTGCTCTGCGTGTCGGACAAGCCGCTCCACGGGGAGATCAAGCTGCCCGGGCAGGCCAACCGCTTTTATGAGGAGGCAATTGCCGCCCACCTCAAGATTGGAGTGCTGGCCTGCGAACTACTGCGCGCCGAAGGCCCGCGCCTGCACAGCCGAAAGCTGCGCGCCTTCAACGAACCGCCGTTTCGTTAGAGCGCTTTCCCCCGCCGCCACATCCGGTTGTTGAACGGCGCCAGCATCAGTCCCAGCCATGTCTGCGGATAGTCCGGCAAGTCGCCAATGCCGATGTCATCGCTGGGCCGCTGCCCGCGCGGCAAGTGGAAAGTGCCGAACAGATGGTCCCACACGATGAAGTCACCGCCATAGTTGCGATTGCCCACCGCGGCGATTTTCGAGTGGTGATAGCGATGATTGTCGGGCGCGCTGAAGACATATTCGAGCGGGCCGAACCGCGCATCGACATTGGTATGCTGGAACCTGCCAATGACGCGGCTGACCATGCCGGCGACGAAGACGATTTCGGCTGGTGCCTGGATCAGCGTGTAGGGCACCACCCACAGCAGGTTCTGGACGAAGCCTTCAATGGGGTGCGAGCGAACCCCGTTGAACCAGTACATTCGCGCCGACGAATGGTGGACCGAATGCCAGCGCCACATCACGGGCACCGCGTGCATCCAGCGGTGATACCAGTAGCGGAAGAAGTCCATTACCAGCAGCAACAGGAACACCTGAAGCACCGGATGCAGCGCGCCCGGCCAGAAACTGCGGATTGCATCCTCGGGCATGCGGCCGTGGATCCAGCTGACCAGCCAGGCCGTCAGAAACACGCTGAGCGGGCCGAGCAGGATCGCTCCCGCCATGGTGGAGAGAATGGCAAGCAGGTCAGTGCCGCTGTCCTCCCCGTGCAGCCATTTGCGGCTCCATGGCATCAGTCTTTCGAGCGGTGCCAGCAGGAGCCCCATCGCGATGAAATAGAGGAACAGGAAGGCGAGCGCATTGCCCGTCAGTCCGTGTTTCACCAGGGCAAAGCCGATGATCACAGCCAAAGTCATCATCACCGGAAACAGTGTGACCGAAATCACTTTTCGCGCGAGTGTCTGCTCAAAGCGCGGCGCCAGTTTGTCCAGCCAGCGCCAAACAGGCTTGACGGGCACGGTCAGAACCCGGGTCAAGGTCCATTCGAGCGCATGGAACGGCGCCGCCAGAATTGCCGCGAGATGGCGCAGCCCGCCCCGCGCCAGCGATTCATCCTGTGGTCCGGCGGCCAGATCGGCCATGCCTTTGCTCTCCCGTTATCTGCTCGCGATTAGATCACGAACGCAGGGGCGGATCAATCGGCGAGAAATTCCGCAATTGCCGCGCCGAATTGCGGCACGGTCACCGAGCTCATGTGCGTGCCGGGAATTTCGGCATAGCGGCCATTGGGCAGAGCCTCGGCCAGGGCGACTGCGGAACCGTTGTCATGATCGTCTGCGCCGCAGAGAGCCAGCGCGGGCATGGTCAGCGCGCCCAACGCGTCGGCCGGAACATCAGCCACGGACAGCAGCAATTGCCGGGTCGCCGTCCGGTCCACTTTCATCGTTTTCATGAACGCCTGCGCGACAAAGGCAGGATCGCCGCGCTCGATCGTGCCGAAGCGGTCGATTGCATCAATGAAATGCGCACTGCGCCGCGCCCAGCCGGACAGGCCTTCCAGCCCCATGCCGCCCAGCACCAGTCGGCGCGGCCTGAGGCCCGAGATCACCGCCTGCACGGCCGTGCGGGCACCCAGCGAAAAGCCCACCAGATCGTAGTCAGTGAGGGCAAGCGCGCTGACCAGCGCCTCGACGTCGCGCACAAGCACATCGCGCGGATAGGCGCTCGCCTCGTGCGGCGCATCGCTCTGCCCGTGTGCGCGCAAGTCCGGCATGATGCATTCGAAGCCGGCCTCATTGAGACGCGCGGCAGTGCCGAACTTGATCCAGTTGACCTGCGCGGAAGAAAACAGCCCGTGCAGCATCAGCACAGGGCGACCTTCACCCGTTTTGGCGGCCATACGGTGCACGGCCAACCGCGCACCGCCATGGCCGGGGATGAAGGTAGTTTCCATCAGCCCTTCTTCAGGTGCCGCCTTCCGAGCAGTTCGGCAATCTGCACTGCGTTGAGCGCGGCGCCCTTGCGCAGGTTGTCCGACACGCACCAGATGGCGAGGCCATTTTCGACCGTCGGATCCTCACGCACGCGGCTGATGAAAGTGGCCCCATCGCCCACGCATTCAATCGGGGTGACGTATCCGCCGTCCTCGCGCTTGTCGACGAGCATCACGCCCGGCGCCTCGCGCAGGATGTCCTGGGCGGCTTCGGCCGACAGCTCGCGCTCGAATTCGATATTGATCGATTCGGAATGGCCGACGAACACTGGCACCCGCACGCAAGTGGCATGGACCTTGATCTTGGGGTCCATGATCTTCTTGGTCTCGACCACCATCTTCCACTCTTCCTTGGTCGAGCCGTCGTCGAGGAAGACGTCGATGTGGGGAATGACGTTGAAGGCGATCTGCTTGGTATACTTGCGCACGTCGACCGCATCGCCGACGAAGATCGCGCGGCTCTGTTCAAACAGTTCGTCCATGCCTGCCTTGCCCGAGCCGGAAGTCGACTGATAGGTGGAGACGATCACGCGCTTGATCCCGGCGGCATCGTGCAGCGGCTTCAGTGCCACGACCATTTGCGCGGTCGAGCAGTTGGGATTGGCGATGATGCCTTTCGCCTTGTAGCCGTCGATTGCGTCGGGGTTAACTTCGGGCACGATCAGCGGCACGTCCGGGTCCATGCGCCAGTATGAGCTGTTGTCGATAACGATGCAGCCCTGCGCGGCGGCCTTGGGGCCATAGGTCTTGGCGACGTCCGAGCCGGCTGAAAACAGCGCGATGTCCCAGCCAGTGAAATCGAAATTCTCGACGTTATGGCACTTCAGCATCTTGCCGGTGTCGCCGAATTCAACTTCGCTGCCCTGGCTGCGCGAGCTGGCGACTGCGGCCACCTCGTCACAGGGAAAATTGCGCTCGGCAAGCACATTCATCATTTCACGCCCGACATTGCCGGTCGCGCCGACAACAACCACCCGATAACCCATGTCTCAAACCCTTTGGATAGCGAAACGGCCGGTCTCCTGTTGGGAGCCGGCCGCTTCGGTCTGTTCGTCAAACTGATGTTTTGGGATCAGTCTCCGCTCATTCCTGGCCAGCGTCGGTGCGCGTAATCTTGCGCTCCGCAATGCGCGCACGTTTGCCGGTGCGGCCGCGCAGGTAATAGAGCTTGGCGCGGCGCACGACGCCCTTGCGCACAACAGTGATGCTTTCGATGTTCGGCGAATAGAGCGGGAAGACGCGCTCGACGCCCTCACCAAAGCTCATCTTCCGAACGGTGAAGTTCGAGCCGATGCCCTTGTTGGCGCGCGCGATGCACACGCCTTCGTAATTCTGGACGCGGGTGCGTTCGCCTTCAACGACGCGCACGCCGACGCGCACAGTGTCGCCCGCGCGGAACTGGGGAACTTCCTTGGCGGCCTTGGCGATTTCCTCGGCCTCGATCTGCTGGATCAGATTCACTGGTCCATATCCTTCTTTTCACGCCGCGCGCCAGAGGCAGACTGGACCCGAACGCCCTCATGGCGCTCCCAAAGATCCGGCCTGCGTGACCGAGTATCGATCTCGGACTGGCGCTTGCGCCATTCCGCGATCTTCGCATGATCCCCCGATCGCAGCACTTCGGGGATCGTGCGCCCTTCCCATTCAGCGGGCCGGGTATAGTGGGGATATTCGAGGAGGCCGTTCTCGAACGACTCCTCTGTCCCACTGGAAGGGGCGCCCATTACGCCGGGAAGCAGCCGAATGCAAGCGTCGAGCAGCATCAGCGCCGCAGGCTCGCCGCCCGAGAGCACGATGTCACCGATGGAGACTTCCTCGATTGGCCGAGCGGCGAAAATCCGCTCGTCGAAACCCTCGAACCGGCCGCAGATGAGGATGACGCCGGGGCCCGCCGCCAGCTCGCGCACGCGCGCCTGGGTGAGCGGCTTTCCGCGCGGGGTGAGGGCGATGATGGGGACGTCCAATACCTCCCCGGTACGGGGAGGGGGACCATCCGCAGGATGGTGGAGGGGCACAGGCAGGTTGTCCTGACCTCTAGAGGGCACGTTATGCGGCTTGTACCCCTCCACCAGCTTCGCTGGTCCCCCTCCCCGTACCGGGGAGGATTGCGCCACAGCAAAATCCACCGCCGCCGCCAGCACATCCGCCCTGAGCACCATGCCCGCCCCGCCGCCAGCGGGGGTGTCGTCGACCGTACGGTGCTTGTCTGCGGCGAAATCACGCAGCTGGATCGCGTCGAGAGACCACTTGCCCTCCTCCCGCGCACGGCCTGCCAGACTGACGCCCAGCGGGCCGGGGAACATCTCCGGGTAGAGAGTGATGACGGCAGCGGCGAAGGTCATTCAAATCGTCCAGTTCTCGACCACCAATCCTGGCACATCGGCGAAGTCGTTACCGTTGTTGGTCACTACCACGGCCCTGATGCTCAGCGCATGCGCCGCCAGCAACCGATCGAACCGCGCTCGCTTGAAGGGCAACTTGGCATATTCCCGCGCGGCGGCTTCATCGAAGGGCACGATCGGTATCGCGGAGATGAAAGCTTCCAATACTTCCGGCGGGGGCGGCTTCTGCAATTGCGTGCCGAGCGCGATCTCTGAAAAGCTGATTGCCGAGATGGCGATCTCTCCCGGCTCAAATTCGCCGATATGCCGGTTTACCGGCGATGCGGCATCTACCATGGCATAAATCGAGCTGTCGGCGTCGATCAGGTAACGGATCACGCTGGATCGCTTCCTTCTTCAAGCTTTTTGCGCGCGGCAATAGTGCTAGGGCGCTCTTCAAATTCGCGAAGCTCTGGAGGCAGGGGTTTCAGCCAGGGTGCCTTGCCGGCGAAACCGGAAACGTCGATTTTGCGTTTGGGCTCTTCCGCGGGCTCAACCACAAAGCCCACCCGTTCTTCACGCAGGACCATCGTCGAGCCAGCGGTCAGGCCAAGTTCCTTGGGCAAGCGCAAGGCGAGTGAATTGCCCGACTTGAACACTTTGGCTTTATATTCCTTGCCCATGCCGGTCTCCGTATATACGCAATGTATATACTACTCCACCCAAGCCGCGTCAATCAACAGGCGCTCACCCCATTCAGGCACTGCCTCCACCTTCATTGGCACCATGAAGCGCTTTCCATTCGGCCGTTCTATCTCGATCACATCGCCCGCCCCGAAATTATCGACCGCGACGCACGTGCCCAATGCCTCGCCCGTGGTGGAAACCGCAGGCAGGCCAATCAGGTCGGCATGGTAATATTCGCCGTCTTCCAGCGGCGGCAGGGCCGAGCGCGGCACGGTGAGCGTGGTGCCGCGCAGGGCTTCTGCCGCATTGCGGTCCGTCACTTCGGCGAAGCGGGCGATGGCGCCGCCTTTGCCGTCGTCGCGCAGCTTGGTGAGGGTGAGGCTTGAATCGTTGAAGGCGCGGAACCGCCGGAGCGATTCCACGCCTTCACCAAACAATTTGAGCCGCACCTCGCCCGCCACACCATGCGCGCCAGCAATGGCGGCCAAAGTAACCTGAATTTCTGGCGTGACGGGGCGGTCAGATGCCAAGGATCAACCCTCGGTCGCTTCCTGCGTGCTTTCGCCGCCAGCCGCGGCAGCATCGTCGCCGGCATCGCTGTTGGGCGTGGCTTCGTTGCTGGTTTCTTCGGCAGGGGCGGCTTCGGCAGGTGCTTCTTCGGCAACTTCCGGAGCAGCTTCTTCAGGCGCGGGAGCAGCGGCAGCAGCGGCAGCAGCCTCTTCGGCCTCACGCAGCTTCTCGGCCTTGTCCTCGGCGCGTTCCTTGGCCTTCTTGCCCGGCTCGCCCTTCTGGGGGTTGCTGGTCGCGGCGCGTTCCTTGATGCCGGCCTTGTCGAGCATGCGGGCAACGCGGTCGGTCGGCTGGGCGCCAACGCCGATCCAGTAACGCACGCGGTCTTCGACCAGGCGCACGCGATTGGCGTCATCCTTGGCGAGCAGCGGGTTGTAGGTGCCTACCTGCTCAAGATACTTGCCATCGCGGGGGCTCCGCGAATTGGACACGACAACCTTGTAGTAGGGGCGCTTCTTGGAGCCGCCGCGCGAAAGCCGGATTGCAACTGACATGATGGATTACCTTTCTATCTGAACCGTGAAACTTATTTCTTCTTGAGCAATTGACCGAGATTTGCCGGCAGGCCGCCGCTGCCCATGCCGCCCATCCCCGGAAGGCCAGACATGCCGGGCATGCCGCCCGCGGGTCCGCCCGCGCCCGCGCCCATTCCGGCAGCCGGATCGCCGCCGCCCGCAAACAATTTGCCCAGCGCGCCAAGCCCGCCCATTTTCTTGATCTGCTTCATCGCGCGGCCCATTTCCTGGTGCATCTTGAGCAGCTTGTTGACGTCCTGGACTTGCGTTCCGGAACCATTGGCCACGCGGATCTTGCGCTTGGCATTAAGCAGTTCCGGGCGCGCGCGCTCCTTCGGAGTCATCGAGCCGATGATTGCGTCCATGCGCAGCAGCACGCGGTCATTCATGCCGGACTGCTGCATTGCCGCCTTGGCTTTCTTCATCCCCGGCATCATGCCGGCGAGTGCGCCGATCCCGCCCATTTTCTGCATCTGGCGCAGCTGCATGCGCAAGTCGTTCATGTCGAACTGACCCTTGCCCATGCGCTCGGCCAGCTTTTCGGCCTCTTCGGCATCGATTGTCGCCGCGGCTTTCTCGACGATCGAGACAATGTCGCCCATGCCGAGAATGCGGCCCGCGACGCGGCCGGGATTGAAAGGCTCAATGGCGTCGAGCTTTTCGCCAGTGCCGGCGAACTTGATCGGCTTGCCCGTGACCGCGCGCATCGACAGCGCCGCGCCGCCGCGGGCATCGCCGTCCATGCGGGTGAGGACCACGCCAGTCAGATCGACCTGGCCGGCAAAGCTCTGCGCCACGTTGACCGCGTCCTGCCCGGTCAGCGAATCGACCACCAGCAGCGTCTCTTTCGGAGAGGCGATGGCGGCGACGGCCTTCATCTCGTCCATCAGCGCCTGATCGACGTGGAGGCGGCCGGCGGTGTCGAGCAGCAACACGTCAATGGCCTGCAGCTTGGCCGACTGCATCGCGCGCGTGGCGATCTCGGTGGGCTGCTGTCCGGCGATGATCGGCAGCGTGGCAACACCCACTTGCTCGCCCAGCACAGCAAGCTGTTGTTGCGCAGCGGGGCGATTGACGTCCAGCGAGGCCATCAGCGCTTTCTTGCCGTGCTTTTCCTTCAGCAGCTTGGCGAGCTTGGCGGTGGTCGTCGTCTTGCCCGAGCCTTGCAGGCCGACCATCAGGATCACGACCGGCGGCGCGGCGGCGAGATCGAGTTCGGCAGGCGTTTCGCCGCCCAGCATCTCGGTCAGCGCATCATTGACGATCTTGACGACTTGCTGGCCCGGCGTGACCGAGCGCAGCACATTCTGACCGACAGCCTGTTCGGTGACCGAATCGATGAAGCGGCGCACGACCGGCAGCGCGACATCGGCCTCGAGCAGGGCAATGCGCACTTCGCGCATCGCCTCGCGCACATCGGCCTCGCTCAGCGCGCCGCGCCCGCGCAATTTCGCGAAGACATCGCCAAGGCGGTCGCTCAGGCTGTCGAACATGCTTCGCAAACTCCGAAACGCGAAAAAAGCCGGTGGGCGAAACCTCGCCGACCAGCTTGCCACAAAACTCTAACTCGCATTCAGAATGGTGGTGGAGCCTAGCGGGATCGAACCGCTGACCTCCTGCATGCCATGCAGGCGCTCTCCCAGCTGAGCTAAGGCCCCATTCCATTCATCCGGCCTGCCCTGGGAGGCGAAACCGGTTCCAACCCTAAGGCCGGGACGCAGCCCCTTAGTTGCGCGCCCCGGGCTTTGCAAGCACCTTATTGCGTCCACCGGCGACTTGCGCGGCAGACGCGCCAGCTGGCCTAATGTTCTTCGTCGTCGTTGCCATCCACGCCAACGCCGAGATCCTCGTCGCCGCCGAGGTCGACATCATTGTCGGGCGAATCGCCGTCGTCGTCGATGTCCAGATCTTCGTCAGCCAGATCGACATCGGCCACTTCCTCGACCTTGTCCTTCTGGATTTCCTCATAGGGAATCGGCTGCTTCGACTTGAGCACTGGTTCGGGCGACCAGGAATAGCCGCAATCGATGCAAGTGACGGGATCGTCCTTGCCCAGATCGTAGAAGCGAGTGCCGCATTTCGGGCAGCCGTGCTTGGCGCCCCATTCTGGCTTGGCCATGAAAGTTCCTCGTGCTGGCTCCGGGCGGAGCCTGAATGTCTAGCGTTGATGGTGTCGATGGGCGCTCGGTTCAAGAGCCCGGACGTCAACAGGCGGCGCGCCTTGCCATAGCACGGACGCGCTGTCAAAAGCCCGCGCATGAGCGCCCCCCATTCGAGCGAAAAAAAGCCCCGCCGTTTCCGGCCGACAGGTCCGCTGAAGGGCCGCATCCGCGTGCCGGGCGACAAATCGATCAGCCACCGCTCGATCATGCTGGGCGCATTGGCCGTCGGCGAGACGCGCATCACAGGTTTGCTGGAGGGCGAGGACGTACTGGCCACCGCGGCCGCCCTCCGGGCGATGGGCGCGGACGTTGAGCGGCTGGGAGAAGGCGAGTGGCGGGTGCATGGCGTCGGCGTCGGTGCGCTGCTCCAGCCGGGGCAGGCCCTCGACATGGGCAATTCGGGCACTTCGACGCGGCTGCTGATGGGGCTGGTCGCCAGTCATCCGATCACCGCGACATTCATTGGCGATGCCAGCCTATCGGGCAGGCCGATGGGCCGGGTGATCGAGCCATTGAGCCAGATGGGCGCCGATTTCAGCGCAAGTCCGGGAAACCGGCTGCCGCTGATGCTGCGCGGCGCATCGCCCGCCGTGCCGATTGAATACCGCCTGCCGGTCGCCTCGGCGCAAGTCAAAAGCGCGGTGCTGCTGGCGGGGCTCAACACGCCGGGCATCACGACTGTAATCGAACCGGTCGCGACTCGCGATCACTCCGAGCGGATGCTGCGCGGATTTGGCGCCGATCTGACTGTCGAGGAGCAGGGGGGCGAGCGCGTGATCCGCATCGTTGGCGAGGCCGAGCTGCGACCGCAAACCATCGAAGTCCCGGGCGATCCATCGTCGGCTGCATTCTTCATCGTCGCCGCGCTGGTCGTGCCCGGCAGTGACCTGATCGTCGAGAATGTCGGGCTTAATCCGACGCGCGCCGGGCTGACCGAAGTTCTTCGCGCGATGGGCGGGGAAATAGAGGAACTGAACCGGCGCGATGTGGGCGGCGAGCCCGTGGCCGATCTGCGCGTCAGGCATTCGGCGCTTTCGGGAATCGACGTCGATCCTGCGCTCGCTCCCAGCATGATCGACGAATTTCCCGCGCTGTTCGTCGCTGCTTCGCTGGCAAAGGGCCGCACCGTCACCAGCGGGCTCGACGAGCTGCGCGTGAAGGAAAGCGACCGCCTTGCCGTCATGGCGACGGCGTTGAAGGCAGCCGGGGCGCGGATCGAGGAGCGCGAAGACGGTCTCGTCATAGACGGCACGGGCGGCGAACCGCTCGAAGGCGGCAGTGAGACCATTGCCACGCATCTCGATCACCGCATTGCCATGTCGATGGCAGTCGCCGGGCTGGCGAGCTATCACGGGGTGGAAGTTGACGATACCCGCCCGATCGCGACGAGCTTTCCGCAATTCGAGACACTTCTGGAGGGCCTTGCCGGATGAAAACCGTAATCACGTTTCTCGCCGCCCTGCTCACGATCGGCGCCGCACCTGCACCGTTTGCAGTCGAATCCTACCCCTACGGGTCGACCGCGTTGCAGGCGAAAGTGGATCGCAGCTTCTCTGCCATCCCGATCAATGCCTGGTTTCATCGCATCCGATCAAGGCTCACGAAAGTCGAGCGCGCCTGCAAGCCATTGTACATCTGCACGTTTCGCGATGCAGAGGGCATCCGCTACGGGTTTGAAGGTGACGGGCCGCGCAGCATGATGGTGTTGACCAAAAGCGCGCGGACGATCGATTTCGGCAACCGCCCGATCAGCGCGCTGGGCATCGGAACTGCGCTCACCAAGGCCGATGTGCTTGCCGCCATTGCGCAGTTCGATTCCGCTCTCCAGATTGATTGTAACCCGCGTTCCTTGGCCGGCGATATCGGCCATCACGGCTGCCGGGCTGAAACCGGTCCGGGATGGATCGAGATCGGGTTCGACGAGGACGATCAACTCACTGAAGCAAGGCTTTATGGCTATTTCGTCTGAGGCCCTGAGCGGATGATCATTGCCGTCGATGGCCCCACTGCCTCGGGCAAGGGCACTATTGCCAAGGCGCTTGCCGCGCATTTCGGCCTGCCGCACCTCGACACCGGCCTGCTCTACCGCGCGGTCGGGCGGCAATGCGCCGCGCGCGGCGGGAATCCTGACAGCGCCAGCGATGCGCTCGCCGCCTGCGATTTTCCCGAAGCCCTGCTTGCCGATCCGGAGCTGCGCTCGGAGGCGAGCGGCGGCCTTGCCAGCCGGGTCTCGGTTCATCCCGAAGTGCGCGCCGCGCTGTTCGATCGCCAGCGCGCTTTTGCCATGCAGCCGGGCGGGGCGGTGCTCGACGGGCGTGATATCGGCACGGTCATAGCCCCGGAAGCCGACGTGAAGCTGTTCGTCATTGCCTCGGTGCCGGCGCGGGCCGAACGCCGACTTCGTGAAATGCACGATGCCGGCCGGAACGCCTCGCTTGCCCAGGTCACTGCCGACCTTGAAGCGCGGGACTTGCGCGATGCCACAAGGGCCGAGGCGCCGCTTCTGGCTGCGAGCGACGCCATTATCCTCGACACATCGCTGTTCGGCCGCGAAGAAGCCATTGCCCGCGCTATCGCGCTGGTCGAACTCAAGGTGAAGTCATGAAGAAAGCCGCTCTCGCTGTCCTCGCGGCCGCTGCAATCACTGCGGGCGTGGTCGAGGCTCGCGAGGCCTCTCGCCTGCCCGCCGGCGCGCGGCGCGGGCTGGCTTTTGCCGATCAGCGCTGCGCCGCCTGCCATGCCGTGCGGCCCAATGCCACATCACCCAATCCGGAAGCGCCGCCCTGGGAAGACATCGCCAACCGCCCCGGCGTGACTCGCGCCACCATGCGGGTGTTTCTGCGCGATTCGCACAATTTTCCCGACGCCATGAACTTCCGGGTCGATGCGAGACGCATCCGTGACCTTGCCGATTACATGCTGACAATGCGGCGAGAGGGCTACAAGCCGGTCATGTGACGCCACGTATCCAACGGGGCGCCATGCCACGAAATTCCTTGCTTTTTGGCCTGGTCTTGCTAGGCGCGCGCGGTCCCATGGGCTGAACCTCGGCCCGGAAAGGCGCCGCGCATGGCATTCGGCCCGCTCGGCACATCGGCTGCTTTGGCCCGTTTCGGCATGGTGCCGCGAACGGAGAAAGACCGGCGGAAAAACCGCCTGGCCGGAAACATCGGAATAGGAACCTCACATATGGCATCTGTTGCCAACCCCACTCGCGACGATTTCGCCGCGCTTCTCGACGAATCGCTCGGCGGCGCCGGCGCAGGCGGCTTTGAAGGCCGCGTCGTCAAGGGCACCATCACTGCAATTGAAAATGACAAGGCCGTGATCGACGTCGGCCTCAAGAGCGAAGGCCGCGTCCCGCTGCGCGAATTCGCCATGCCCGGCCAGCCGCATGGCCTTTCGGTCGGCGATGAAGTCGAAGTCTATGTCGACCGCGTCGAGAATTCCGAAGGCGAAGCCATGCTCAGCCGCGACCGCGCCCGCCGCGAAGCCAGCTGGGACAAGCTCGAAGCCGAATTCGGCGAAGGCAAGCGCGTTGACGGCGTGATCTTCGGCCGCGTCAAGGGCGGCTTCACTGTCGACCTCGATGGCGCTGTGGCCTTCCTGCCCGGCAGCCAGGTGGATATCCGCCCGGTGCGCGATGTGCAGCCGCTGATGGACATTCCGCAGCCGTTCCAGATCCTCAAGATGGACCGCCGCCGCGGCAACATCGTCGTCTCGCGCCGCGCGGTGCTGGAAGAAACCCGCGCCGAACAGCGTTCGGGCCTGATCCAGAACCTCGCCGAAGGCCAGATCATCGACGGCGTGGTCAAGAACATCACCGATTACGGCGCATTCGTTGACCTTGGCGGCATCGACGGCCTGCTGCACGTCACCGACATGAGCTACAAGCGGGTCAACCACCCGAACGAAGTGATCAACATCGGCGATACCGTCCGCGTACAGATCGTCCGCATCAACCAGGACACGCAGCGCATTTCGCTTGGCATGAAGCAGCTCGAATCGGATCCGTGGGAAGGCGTTGCCGCTAAGTACCCGATCGGCGCCAAGCTGCGCGGCACAGTGACCAACATCACCGAATATGGCGCGTTCGTCGAACTGGAAGCGGGCATCGAAGGCCTGGTCCACGTTTCGGAAATGAGCTGGACCAAGAAGAACGTCCACCCCGGCAAGATCGTTTCGACCAGCCAGGAAGTCGACGTCATGGTGCTCGAAGTCGACAGCGACAAGCGCCGCATTTCGCTCGGCCTCAAGCAGGCCCAGCAGAACCCCTGGGCCGCTTTCGCCGATCAGCACCCGGTGGGCAGCCAGGTCGAGGGCGAAGTCAAGAACGCCACCGAATTCGGCCTGTTCATTGGCCTCGACGGCGACGTCGATGGCATGGTCCACATGTCCGACATTGCCTGGGGCATCTCGGGCGAGGACGCGCTGGCGCTTCACCGCAAGGGTGAGCAGGTCAAGGCCGTGGTGCTCGACATCGATGTTGAGAAGGAACGCATCAGCCTGGGCATGAAGCAGCTCGAAAAGGGCGCTCCGGCAGCTGGCGGCATTGCCGCGGCGGCTGGCGCGCTGCGCAAGGGCGAAGTTGTCACGGTCACCGTACTCGAAGTGCGCGATGGCGGCCTCGAAGTTCAGGCCGGCGACGATGGTGCCACTGGCTTCATCAAGCGCAGCGACCTTGGCCGCGACCGCGACGAGCAGCGTCCCGACCGCTTCCAGGTCGGCCAGAAGCTCGATGCCATGGTCACTGGCTTCGATCGTTCGAAGAAGCCCAACTTCTCGGTCAAGGCGCATCAGCTGGCCGAAGAAAAGCAGGCTGTTGAACAGTACGGCTCGTCCGATTCGGGTGCGTCGCTCGGCGACATCCTCGGCGAGGCGCTGAAGGCGAAGAAGTAAACCTTCGAGCCTTCCAGGCAATTGCAAGGCCCGTCCGGAGCGATCCGGGCGGGCTTTTGCTTTGTCGCCAGTGGGCGTAGAGTCTTCTTCAAGGAGTGCCTTCATGCTGCAAGTTTGCCAATTCCTCTGTCTGTCCGACAATTACGGTTATTTGCTCCACGACGTTGGCAGCGGCGAGACAGTCTGCATCGATACGCCCGATGCCGAAGCCTATCTGCGCGAGGCGGCGGCACGGGACTGGAAGATCACCCAGATCTGGAACACCCACTGGCACCCCGATCACGCTGGCGGCAATGAGGCAATCAAGGCTGCCACGGGTTGCCTGGTAGTGGCGCCTGCCGCCGAGGCGGGAAAGATCGCTGCCATCGACCGAACTGTCAGCCATGGCGACAGCGTCGAAATCGGCAAGTACACGGCTGAAGTGATCGATGTCGGCGGTCATACCAGCGGTCATATCGCCTATTATATGCCGCAGATCGATTCCGCCTTTGTCGGCGATTCGGTGTTTGCGCTGGGTTGCGGCCGGATGTTCGAGGGAACGCCGCCGCAGTTCTGGGCCAGCCTGTCACGGATCAAGGCGCTGCCGGGCGATACAAAGCTCTATTGTGCGCACGAATATACCGAGGCGAACGCCAGGTTCGCGCTCCATGCCGATCCCGACAACGAGGCGCTTGCGGCCTATGCGAAGGAAGTGAGCGAAAAGCGCTCGCGCGGGGAATGGACTGTGCCGGCCCTGCTGGAGCGCGAAATGGCGACCAACCCGTTCCTGCGGGCTGACGATGCGGCAATGCAGGCGCGCTGGGGCGGGGCAAGCCATGCCGATCCTGTCGCGACATTCGCTGCCTTGCGCGCGGCGAAGGACAACTTCTAGATTAGCCGCTTGCTGATGCGTCCTGTCGTTTGTCTCCGGCGCTAGGCCGCCGGGGGGCGCAGCTTTTCAAGCCATGCGCGCGCTTGCTTGGGTTCGCCTACGGCGGTTGATGCCACCGGGCCACGTGATGCCAAGAATTCCTGGTGCAGCGCGAAGGGGTCCATGTCTAGTTGCGTGCGAAGCGAATCGATTGCTTCGGCCGTTTCGTTGAGGTTAGCCAGCACTGGCGCAAATTTGGCCTGCGCGTGCCGATCCTTCTGATGGCCGAACAGGCCCCAGCTTCCCGCCGCAGTCGCTTCGAGCGCATCGATCAGTGCCTGTGAATAGTCCGCTTCCAGGTCTGCGCGCCGGACGTCCAGGCGGTCAAGTCGATCAGCTCTTGCCATGGCGACACTGTAACCGGGCGGGGCCAGGGAGCAAGCGAAGCGGTCAAACAAAAAACCCCAGCCGAAGCGAGGGTCTTTCGAATTCAGCCGTCGCTGAAAACTCAGATACCGGCGATTGCCGTATCGACCAGCTTCTTGTCGGCAGCGGGATCGTGTTTGGCTGCAATCAGCCCGCGCGCGGCCTGGGCGGCGGCGTCGGCGGCAATGCCGCGCAATTCGGCAACCACGGCGCGCTCTGCGGAAGCGATCTTCTCTTCGGCCGACTTGCTGCGGCGTTCGATCAGGGCTTCGGCATCGGCCTTGGCGCGCTCGAGAATGTGCTGCGCTTCGGCTTCTGCGGCATCCTTCATCGCCGCCGCGTCCTTTTCGGCATTGGAGATCTTGTCGGCATATTCCTTGCGAAGCGCCTCGGCCTCGGCGCGAAGGGCCTTGGCCTCCGCAAGCTGCTTCCTGATCTCGGCAATGCCGCCATCAAGCATGCCGGTTACCATGGCAGGGGCCTTGGCCCAGACGGCGACGGCAATGAGCACGATCATCGAGAGCGAAACCCAGGCCATCGGCGTCAGGCCGAGCGCCATGGGTTCGGCATGTTCCGCGCCATGTTCGGCCGCTTCGGCTGCGAGCAGCCAGAGAGTGGATGCCTCAGCCATGGAGCACTTCCTTCACTGCGGCGCGAGTGGCTGCGGGGTCGGCTTTGAGGCCAGCCACGCGCTGGATGAGATCGCCTGCCGCCTCTGCGGCCACGGCCTCGATTTCGCCGAGCGCGCCGGCACGGGCCTTGGCAATGCGGGCTTCGGCCTCGCCCACTTTGGCATCGAGCTGCGCGCCCGCCTTGGCGAGACGCGTTTCGCTGGCCTTGGCAGCCTCGGCCTTGGCCTTGGCAAGCATGGCCTGGGCTTCAGCGCGCTGGTTGTTGGCGGCGATGCGCCATGCTTCTTCCTCAGCCTCGGCAGCCGAACGGGCGGCCTGCGCGGCAGCAAGATCGCTGGCGATCTGCTGATCGCGCGCGTCGACAGTCGCCATCACCTTGGGCACCATGCCCCGGCCAATGACGAAGAAGATGAAACCGAAGAAAATCAGCGACCAGAAGATCTGGCTGGCAAAAGTCTCGGCGAGCTGCGCAATCTGAGGCATCGGGAATTCCGGAATTTGACCGGCGAGGGCGTGCCCTCACCGGTCGAACAGTCTGGCTTCGATCAGGCGACGAAGATCAGGATCATCGCGACGACGAACGAAAGCAGACCGAGAAGTTCGGCGGCGGCGAAGCCGATGAACAGGCGGCCCTGCTGGCCATCGGCCGCGGCCGGATTGCGCAGCGCGCCCTGAAGGAACGAACCGAAGACGTTGCCGACGCCGATGGCGGCCATGCCGGCACCAATGGCGGCGAGACCTGCGCCGAGCAGCTTTGCAGCTTGAGGATCCATGTCAAAAACTCCCTGTGTGATACGGTTGGATGGGTGACTAACTCAGTGAAGATTTTCCGCGTCGTTGAGATACAGCGACGTGAGAAGCGCGAAAACGTAGGCCTGGATGCCCGCGACGAGGATTTCCAGCGCACAGATCGCGACCATCAGCAGAAAGCTGGGAAGGCCGACGATACCGCCCCAAAGCGGGCCGGAATTGGCGCTGGAAATGACGAAGCTGGAAAGCACTTCAAGCAGCACGTGCCCGGCCATCATCGCCACGAACAGTCGCAGTGCGAGGCTGAAAGGGCGAACCAGAAACGAAATCAGTTCGATCACCGGAATCAGCCACATCAGCCAGATCGGGGTGCCATGCGGCACGAACAGCGAGAAGAAGTGGAGGCCGTGGCGCCAGAACCCAACAATCAGAACGATCGCGAACGACAGGATGGCCAGCACGCCCGTGACGCTGAAATGGCTTGTGAAAGTGAAAGGGTGAATGCCGACAATGCCCAGCGGCAGCAGGCCGAGCACGTTGGCGAACAGGATAAAGGAGAAGATCGAGAAGATGTAGGGAACATACTTCTTGCCCGCCGGGCCGATATTGGCGGCGAGCAGGCCATCGATGAAGCCGGTCAGCTGTTCAACGGCCATTTGCCAGCGGCCGGGCACCAGCTGGCGCTTCATGCCGCCCAGCATGAAAGCGAAGAGGACGACGGTCGAAATCGCCATCCACAGCGCGGAATTGGTGAAGGCCACGTTGTAGCCGGCGATCTGCCAGTGATCGGTACCGAACATCGGTTCGATCGTGAACTGGTGCATCGGATCGACTTTGCCCTGTTCGGCTGCCACGTCCTGCCTCTTGCCTGCTAAATCAGCGCCCGCGCGCGTTCCCGCTTATGGGGATCACTCGGGGCGCCGGTTGGAAATCCGGATGATGTTCCTGAAGGCGACGAAGATCCCGAGGGCCATCACCACCAACAGACCCCAGGGGGTGGTTCCGGCAAAATGGTCAATGACCCAGCCGATAAACGCACCGCCGCCGATCCCGCCGATCAGTTCGGCCAGAACCCGGCTCCCCATGCGATAATTCGCATCGGCCTCCGCGCCCTGTGCCGGCTTGGTGCGTTCCTCTTCACGCTCGCGCGCGGCCTTCAGCCGCTGGTCGAGCGCGTCGATTCGCGCATCTTCGCCGATAGGGTCTCGTGCGGGTTGCTCGTCGTTCATGCCTTGGTCCTTCATGCGAAAGAAATGGCACGGCAGGCGGCCCCCCGCCGAGGGCGCCGCCCCCTTAGGTTGGCGGCGCATCCGAGTCAACAGGGTGGGGAGCGGTGGTTGCCCCCACGCGCTTTACGGGCAGCGGCTGTCGCGTTGCGGCGGTGCGGAAGTGCGTGTCAGCCACCCGCCGGCGGGGCCTTCGTATTTTTCACCGGGCGCGGTCTGCAGGATCAGGCGGCAGCCAGTGGTGAAGGCATATTCCTCGATCGTCGCGCCGGCAGCCTGCGCCTTTTCGGAATAAAGTGCGCGGCGCTTGATGTTGAGATCCTCGACCATGGCACGCACGGCGCTGCCGGGCGGCGTGACGAAGCCGAGATAGCCGTCGGTCTTCTCGCCGATCTGCCCCGAGGCGCGCGCAGCGGCATAGGCGGGATCGCGCTGCGCCATTGCGGAACCGGCAAGGCCGAGCGCCATCAGGCCGGCGGCGGCCACCGCAAGCATGCGGGAATGAGAACTGGTCAGGCGACGCATCAGATAACCTCCGGTCATCAGAATATATCAGGATTCTTGTCGATCGTGTTGGCCGCATCGGCGGACAGGCGATAGACGACTTCCTGCTTGATGTTGATATTGAGTTCAATGACGATGGGTTTGTCCGGAGCAGTTACCGAAACGCAGCCCGAACCCGCCAGCGAACCCGCCATCAGCACCAGTGCGGCGCGGACGGCGCGCCAGCCGGACCTTGTTCCATTCGCATGCCAGTTGCCCATGGACGGCGTTCTCGCAGGCGAAGCGGTTGGGGTCAATTCACGCTGTATCATGGCTTTGATCCGCTGACTGGGGGCTGAACGGGCTGAACGGGAGGAGGAAGCGGTTTGCCGTCGGCGCCGATGAGGCCCAGCGTGCGCGGATCCATCACGTAAGTGGGGTCGTAGAGCGACTTGAACGAGCTGACGAGCTTGAAGAAGGGCGCGCGCAGATTGACGTTGAACTTGATCGGCAGCTTGGCAATGCGCTCGGTCAGGAAATTGCGCTTGGCGCCCGCGCCCTGGCGGATGCCATCGAAACTGACCCGGGTGATGATTTCGCCCTGCAGGGGCCCGGCCATTTCGATCGCCATGGCCCGGTAATCGATCGAACGCAGGGCGTCAAAGGCAAAATTGGCCATGGCGGAAAGGTCCTTGTAAGTCAGCGCGCCGACATAGGAGACATTTCCGCCCGGTGCGCGCGAGGCGAGCCGGCCGTTCTCGATGCGCCCGCCATTCTCGTCAAAGACCAGCGGCAGCGCGCCGTCGAAAGTCCCGGTGGCGGAGATATTGCCCATGTTCAGGCGCTCGACCAGCTTGGCAGCATCGAGCCCGTCTATCTGCAGAGTGAACCGGCGGGTTTCGGCCGTGCCGAGCGTGAGGCGCGTTGGCCGCAGAGTCAGCTGGCCGCCGAGGAAAGGCCACTGCGCCCCGTCGACGTCGAGGATCAGCCCGGGCCGGATGGCAAAGACCAGTTCGCCATCATTGACTTCGATCCCGGGATTGATCGAGGCGATTTTCAGGCGTTGGCCGGGCGCAGTGACAATGCCGAGCAGGTCAGTGAAATTCACAGTGCCGGACAGCCCGTGGACGGGCCCGAAAGCGGCGGCAAAATCGAAGCTGTCGGTCGTAAAGCTGCCGCTGCTGGTAACGCCCGTGCTGTTCCAGTCGATCCGCCCCGATCCGCGCACCACGCCCTTTGCATTGGCCAGCACGCCCAAGGCTAGGCGCGAGACCTGATCAGGCTGCAGCTGGCGGTCGAACTGGATGCCATCGACCGCGAGATCGGCATTGCCGCTGCCCGTCGAAAGATCGTGCCGGATCGCCGTGCGCACGATCAGCCGGTTGCTGGCCGGTTCATACAATTCTGCGCCGGCGACAATCCGGTTGTCCGCCAGGGTCAGGCTCCCCCCGCGCCCGGCGAGCGGCTGGAAGCGATCGTCGGTATCGCGGTCTTCCAGCCGGAAGCCGCCATTGGCAATCACCAGTCGGCCCCCGGCATAGCGCCAGGTGCCGCTGGCATCGAGCAAATCGAGCGGCACCCCGGCCAGCAGCACTTGCGTGCCGGCAAATGCGCCCGTCAGGTCATTGCCAATCCGCGCCGTCAGGTTCGCAAGGCGAAAGCGCGAGGCATGGGCAGCGGGGCCGAGCGCCACGTCGAGGCTTCGCGCGGCAAGCGAACCGGGCACTGCAAAGCCGACGGGCCCGCTGGCAATGCGGATCGGTGTTCTGCCAAGCATGCCCGCGACATTGAGCGATGGCGCACCGGCCGCGATGCGCAGCCCGCCAGAGCCCGAGCGGACAATCGCGCCGCCCGGCTGCGGGCACAGCGTGACGGATTGGCCTGAAAGCTTCAGGGCCGCGAATGACAGACTGTCGAAGCGCAGCGGGGTGCATTTGCGGCCAATCGCCAGCCCCGCGCCTTGCGACCAATTGCCTTCCAGCGGCACGATAAGGCCGCGCGCCTCGCCGCCCGGCAGCGGGCCGGACAGGCGCACTGTTCCCGAAAATCCCAGCGCACCGTTCGCTGCCTGCACAAGCGACATGCGCGGCAGCGCCAGTCGCGCGGCGCCTGCGGAATATTCGGCCATGATCATCTGCATGACGATGCCGCCGCCCGGCGCGCGCTCCATCCGTCCTGCCACTTGCGGCAATCCGCGTCCGCCAGTGGTGAAATTGGCAATCAGCCGGGGGGTGCCCGTGGGAGCCTGACTGTAGGACATGCGTGAGACGGCCACCAGGGTCTGCCCGCTGGCCCCGCGCAGGCTGGCTTGCGGCATGACCAGCATCAATCCTTCCACGCCCTTGCGGGCGAGAAAGCTGGCGGCAAAACGGCTACCGGCAGTCTCGCGGGCAAGAGCAGTGCGCAGCTGGGCGGCCAGCGGCGCGGCCAGCGTGCCTTTTCCGCTCGCCTCGAGGCTGGCCAGCATGGTCGACAGGCCCGGCCCCGGTCTCACGTCAGTGCCGCCGACATCGCCGCTGAGTTCCATCCGGGCAAAGTTCTGCTGCGCGCGCAGCGCGCCTTTGGCCGCGACATTGCCAACCGCCAGCGAACCCGAGGCGAGGCGGCTGGCACCAAGGTCATATTGCGCATTGAGCGCCTGCTTGCGCCAGGTGAACCGCGCTGTTCCCCCAGCGGAAGCCAGCGAAGCGCCGCCCAGCGCCATTCCGCCTGATCGCAGCACGGCCCTGCCCTCTGCGCCATCAAGGGCGGCGTCAAACGTGGCCTGCAGCGCCAGCACCGACTGGCCCAGCCTGATCTGGCGGCTGGTGCAATTTAGTGCCCCAACGCGCAAGGGGCCGTCGAAAGCCGGCCTTTCGCCTGTGACGGTAAGTTTGCCATAGACGCTGGCGCCAGTGATCGCGCAGTCGTCCAGTCGGCCGGATGGCAGAACCGCGGCGACAATACCGGAAAAGCCACTGCGAAGTGGGCCCGCTCCTTCGATCTTGGCCCCGGCAATGCCCACTGGCAGGGCAACGCGCACGCGACCATCGACAATGCCAAGGTCCAGATCGGGAAGGCGGAACGGGCCTTGCTTGCCCGTGTAGATCAACGGATCGAGACTGCCGAAACTGACTCGGCCATCTTTCCAGCGGCCATAGAGGCGAGGGCGTTCCAGAGTGATCCGGCCAATGCCGGGCAATCCCCAGCGCGGCTTGGTAGCAACTGTCACTCGCTCAACAGTCAGGTCCGGCAGCGCGGGATTGCCGATCACGACATTGCTCAGGACTTGCCGGTCAGTGCCTATCGATTCGATTTCATAGCGCGCCGGAACGCCCAGCCGGGAAATCTGGCCGGCGATGTAGTTATCGGCAAGGCGTTCGCGCGAGAACCAGGCTACGGCCAGTGCGACGACCAGCAGAACAGCGAAGATCGCGAGAGCCAGCGGCCAGATCCTTCGGCGGACGCGGCGTTCAACCTCGGCAGGCGCTTCGCTGTTTCCGTGCGATGCCGGAAGTTCGTCCGTGACCTGCGCCATGCGTCTCACTCTTGCGCCCAAGCAAAGGCAAAGGCAATGCTGGGGCGGGGCAATGCTTGGGCAGCGCGCCGCCGCTGGGCGACAGATGGTGCGGCCTAGCTGAATGGGGAGATAACGGTCATGGCTTTGTGCGGTTCCCGGCGCGGCTTGCTGGCCGGGCATGGTTGATCCGGCCGCCCCGGCTTCGGCGCCGATTGCGGGCACTGATCCTTCAGGCCACCGCGCCCGTTTGCGCGGGCGGCTGCTTGCCGGCGACATCGATGCGCTCGCCGATCACGAGATCGTTGAATACCTGCTGATGACCGCGATTCCCCGCCGCGATGTCAAACCACTGGCGCGCAGTCTGGTTCAGCGGTTTGGCGGCCTTGCCGGAGTGCTGGGGGCCGATCCGCGCGCGCTGGCCGCGCATCCCGGCATGGGCGAAACCAGCGCGGCGGCGCTGCGCATTGTTGCCATTGCCGCGCGGCGCATGGCGCGCGAGGTAGTGCGCGAGGCACCGGTCCTGTCGAGCTGGCAGGCGCTGATCGACTATCTGACGATCGACATGGCGCATCTGACGGTGGAGCGGGTGCGGGTGCTCTATCTCGATACCCACAATCGGCTGGTGCACGATTGGCACGCGGGCGATGGCTCGATCGACGAGGCGGCAATCCACCCGCGCGAAGTGATCCGCAAGGCGCTCGATCTGGGCGCGACAGCGCTGATTCTGGTGCACAATCATCCCTCGGGCACGCCCGACCCCAGCCGCGCCGACATCCAGATCACTAACCGCATTGCGGAGGCTGGCAGGCTGATGGGCGTGGTCGTCCACGACCATGTCGTGATCGGGCGCGAAGGGCATGTCAGTTTCAAGGCGAAAGGGCTGATCTAGTGGGGGGCCTGATCTAACATGTGTGTCGCCGCGGTGGCTTGGCAGGCCCATTCGGATTGGCCGCTGGTCGTTGCCGCCAATCGCGATGAGTATCACGAGCGGCCGTCTGCCGCGCTTCGCCGCTGGGAGGGTGGAACGCTGGCCGGGCAGGACTTGCGCGCGGGCGGCACATGGCTTGGTGTCAATGAAGGCGGCAGGTTGGCGCTGGTGACGAATTTCCGCGTTGAAGACTTCCCCAAGAGCGGCATGGCCTCACGCGGGGAGCTGGTGACGAAATGGCTGGCAAAAGGGCAGGTGCCGGACGGGGCGGCGATGAACCCTTTCAATCTGTTGGCAGCCGATCGCCATTCGGCCCGACTGGTGAGCAATTGGCCTGAGGCATCCGAACACCTGCTGGGTGCTGGCGTGCACGGCGTATCGAATGGCGCGTTTGACCGGCCATGGCCCAAGGCGAGGCGCCTGTGCGATGATCTGGCGGGCTGGCTGGCCCATGATGCGGGAGATTTCGCAGGATTGTTCAGCGCGCTGAGAAACGAAGCGCCATTTCCCGTAGAGGATGCGGGCGAGGGCCCCGAACCATCCTATTCAGGCGTATTCATCCGCAACCCTGTCTATGGCACGCGCTGCAGCACGATCATTGCCGCCGCGCGCGATGGTCAGGGCACGATCAGCGAGCGGCGCTTCTCGCCCACCGGCGAACCGGCAGGCGAGACGACGCTGCATTTTGAATGGAAATGGCAGGACTAATTCAATCGTGCTTCCTGTCCCGGCGCGAACTGACCATGCCGGGCACGACGAATCCGATCGGATTGACTTCCATCGCGCGCTTTTTGAGCTCGCCTTTCATCTTGGCGTACTCCTCCTCCATTTCCGGAGTCACAGTGGCGCGGCTGTCGGCAAGCGCGGCTTCGAAGTCCTCGCTTTCCACGGTCTTGGCGTTTTCGCCGCGGGTGCGGATCGCGATCAGGCCGGCGCGGCGGACCACGTCTTCCAGATCGGCGCCCGTGAAGCGCTCGGTCTTGGCGGCAATGGCGGCCAGATCGACATCCTTGCCCAGCGGCATGCGGGCCGTGTGGATGCGCAGGATATGCTCGCGCCCGGCTGCATCAGGCGTGCCGACATAGACCAGCTCGTCCAGCCTGCCGGGGCGCAGCAGCGCCGGGTCGATCAGAGCCGGCCGGTTGGTCGCGCCGATCAGCACGATCGACTGCATTTCCTCCAGCCCGTCCATTTCGGCCAGGATGGTGTTGACCACCCGCGCCGTCACTTGCGGCTCGCCCATCGAACCGCCGCTGCCGCGCGCGGGCACCAGGCTGTCGATCTCGTCGATGAAGATGACGCAGGGCGCGACTTGCCGTGCACGCGCGAACAGACGCGACAGCTGCTGCTCGCTCTCGCCGTACCATTTGCTGAGCAAGTCGGAACTCTTCACTGAAATGAAGTTTGCCTCGGCCTCCTTGGCGACAGCCTTGGCGAGCAGGGTCTTGCCAGTTCCGGGCGGGCCATAGAGCAGGAAACCCTTGGCGGGCCGAATGCCCAGGCGGCGGAAGGCGTCCGGATTGCGCAAAGGCAGCTCGACGCCCTCTTTCAGCTTCATCTGCGCCTCGTCCAGCCCGCCGACATCGTCCCAGCCGATGTTGGGAACCTCAACCATGACCTCGCGCATCGCGCTTGGCTGCACGCGTTTCAGCGCCTCGAGGAAATCGTCCCGGGTAACCGAGAGACTTTCGAGAACGTCGGCCGGGATGGTCTGCGCTTGCAGATCGAGCTGCGGCATGATCCGGCGAACTGATTCGATCGCCGCCTCGCGGGCCAGCGCGGCAATGTCCGCGCCAACAAAGCCGTGAGTCGTGCGCGCCAGCTCATCAAGGTCGACGCCTTCGCCCAGCGGCATGCCGCGGGTGTGGATGCCGATGATTTCGCGCCGCCCGCTCTCATCAGGAACGCCGATGATGATTTCCCGGTCAAACCGGCCGGGACGGCGCAGGGCCTCGTCAATGGCATCGGGCCGGTTGGTGGCGGCAATGACAACCAGGTTGGAGCGGGAATGCAGCCCGTCCATCAAGGTCAGCAGCTGGGCAACCAGACGCTTCTCGGCCTCGCCCGAAACCTGCCCGCGCTTGGGCGCGATCGAATCGATCTCGTCGATGAAGATGATCGCGGGCGCGGCCTTGGTCGCTTCTTCGAACACCTCGCGCAGCCGCTTTTCGCTCTCGCCATAGGCCGAGCCCATGATTTCCGGGCCATTGATCGTGAAGAAACTGGCTTCGCTCTCATTGGCAACGGCGCGGGCAAGCCGTGTCTTGCCAGTCCCCGGCGGGCCGTGGAGCAGCACGCCGCGCGGCGGATCGACGCCCAGCCGGGTGAACAATTCGGGATAGCGCAGCGGCAGTTCGACCATTTCGCGCAGTTGGCGGATGGTCTCGCCCATGCCGCCGACGTCGTCATAGTTGATCTCGGCGCGGCTATCGCGCGCTTCCTCGAACTCCTCGCGCATCTCGACTTCGGTGTTCTCGTCGATATGGACGATGCCCTTGGGACTGGTCGACACGACCGTCAGGCGGATCTGGGTCAGGGCATAGGCCGGGGCATTGAACATGCGCGCGACCTGCGGCGGCATGTCGCGAACTTGTTGCTGGCCGGTCGTGGCGACGAGGTCGCCAGCCAGCAGCGGGCGGGCGAAGAAATTGCGTTTGAGCGCTTCGGCCGGGCCTTGCAGACGCATTTCGCGCTGCGCCGGGGCAAAGACCACGCGAGTCGCCGGGCGTGATTCCGCCTTGCGCACTTCGACATGATCGCCTGAGCCCACCTCGGCATTGGCGCGCTGCAGGCCGTCGAGCCGAATCACTTCAAGCCCTTCGTCCTCGGCATAGGCCAGGACCGCGCGGGCAGGCGTGCTGCGCTTGCCGACGACTTCGATCACATCGCCTTCGGTAATCCCCAGCGTCGCCATGGCCGATTTGGGCAGTCGGGCAATGCCGTGGCCGCTTTCTTCCTGGCGGGCCGCCGCGACTTGTAGCCGCACGTCCTTCGCTTCCACACTTGCCGCCACTTCGGCCATGGTGATCCTTCCTGTTGCTTCGAGACCGGAAGCTAGGAACTGGCGCGGCGGATTGCAATTGGAGGGGAGACACGAGCGAAGCCGGGAGCGATGCGCGATCTGCGTTGCGGGCAGCAATTAGCCATATGCGGCATGACCCTGGCACAAGTGAAAAAAAGGCCCGGACGTTGCCGTCCGGGCCTTGGGAGTTTTGGGAGAGGATGCCTGAAAGGCCCGTCCTATTTGCAGCTGTGTCAGTCATGTTGCAAGTGCGAAAAGCTCACAATTGGTTGCAAAATTTGCAACCACGATTTAATTTTTCGCAACGTACTGATTAACAGCCATTTATATTGTGGGTTCCTCAGCCATCCCACCGAGCCAAACTGTCAGTCAATGCCAGTTGCTGCTATGCAGCAATGATGCTTGACGCCCGAATCAGACCGATTCTAATGGGCGAGAAGCAGCGCAGGGCCAGACGGATCGCTCAAGAAATGATCAGTAACGCCGCCAAACAGGTATTCTCGCATACGGCTCTTGCCATAAGCGCCCATGACCAGCAGCCCGGCGCCCCGTTCGCGCACAGCCCGTGCCAGCGTTTCCTGAGTCGAACCGTGCCGGGTCAGTTCAACGAGTTCTGCCTTGATCCCGTGGCGCGAAAGGTAGGCCAATGCCTCGATGCCGCCAAAGCCGCCCGGTTTTTCCAGAACCGTAAGCAGCAGAACCTCTCCGCACTCACGCAGGATCGGCACCGCACCGCGCAGCGCGGCGGCAGCTTCGTTGCCGCCATCCCAGCCAATACAGGCAGTCGCGACCGGGAATTTGACTCCGCCGCCCTTTCCGTCCGGAACGACCAGCACCGGCGCGCGCGTGAGAATCGCGAGTTGGCCGGCGACATCCTGCCCCCGCGAAACAATCATAATGTCGGACAGGCGCGAGGAAAGTTCCATCGCTTCGACCGGATCGAACTCGCTGCGCACGATATCGTAAGGCACGTCCTGCCCGCGCAGCCGCGCGTTGAGGGTTTCCGCCAGTTCGGCGTCATCCGCCAGGGCCTGTTCCATCGCTTTGGCCGCAAGGTAGCTCCCGCCCGTGGGGTCGATCGTGATGTAGCGCGCGATCGCCGAAGCAATCTGCACCGTGAGATGGCCGTCCACGGCCCGCGCCAGCGACAGGCCGGTTTCGAGGCGGTCGTCCAGCGATGCTCCGCGATCGGCATTGACGAGTATCGAACGCATGGTCTTTCTCCCTCTGTGCGTGGGAGAAGTTGATCACATGCCGGGCAATGTTGCCATGATTCTAATCAAATTGCCGAACACGTGCTAAATGCCACTTGCCTTTCCTCCCGGGGATTTCTCCGACCCGATCTGGAGCGTACATGAACAAACTTTATCCTGATGCAGTCTCGGCACTTGATGGCCTCTTGACCGACGGATTGCTGATAGCTTCCGGCGGCTTTGGTATTTGCGGCGTTCCGGAGCGCTTGCTGGACGCCGTGCAGGCCAGCGGAGTGAAAGGGCTGACTTTTGCCTCGAACAATGCGGGAATTGACAACGAGGGCATCGGCAAGCTGCTGCGCACCCGGCAGGTTGCCAAGATGATCGCGAGCTATGTTGGCGAGAACAAGGAATTCGAGCGGCAATACCTGGCCGGCGAGCTCGAAGTGGAGTTCTGCCCGCAAGGCACTCTGGCCGAGCGCATGCGCGCGGGCGGTGCAGGCATTCCGGGCTTCTACACCAAGACCGGAGTCGGCACGCTGGTCGCCGAGGGCAAGGAAGTGAAAGAGTTCGGCGGTGAGGAATACATCCTCGAGCGCGGCATTTTCGCCGATCTTGCGCTGGTGAAGGCCTGGAAGGCCGACACCACCGGCAATGTCATGTTCCGCAAGACCGCGCGCAATTTCAACGTGCCCGCCGCGACCTGCGGCAAGGTCTGCGTCGTCGAAGTGGAAGAAGTCGTCGCGCCGGGCGAACTGAACCCAGACTGCATTCATCTGCCGGGGGTCTATGTCCAGCGCATGATCGTCGGCAGCCCCTATGACAAGAAGATCGAATTCCGCACCACTCGCACAACGGATATGGGCTGATGACCAGACACGATCACATCGCCAAAGGCTGGAGCCGCGACCAGATGGCCGCTCGCGTCGCGCAGGAATTGCGCGACGGATATTACGTCAACCTTGGCATCGGCATCCCGACGCTGGTCGCCAATCATGTGCCTGAAAGCATCACGGTGACGCTGCAAAGCGAAAACGGCATGCTGGGCATTGGCCCGTTCCCAACCGAGGACGAGATCGACGCCGATCTTATCAATGCCGGCAAGCAGACGATCAGCGAATTGCCTCACTCCGCCTATTTTGACAGCGCCCAGTCTTTCGCGATGATTCGCGGCGGACATATCGATCTTACTGTACTGGGGGCGATGGAAGTGGCCGAGAACGGCGACATCGCCAACTGGATGATCCCGGGCAAGATGGTGAAAGGCATGGGCGGGGCGATGGATCTGGTCGCCGGAGTCAAGCGGATCATTGTGGTGATGGAGCACTGCGCCAAAGATGGCAGCCCCAAATTCATCCCGGCCTGCACCCTGCCGCTCACGGGCCGCAATGTGGTCGACATGATTGTGACTGACATGGCGGTGTTCAGCCGGCCCGATCATGCCAGTCCGTTCCGGCTCGTCGAATGTGCGCCGGGGGTCAGCGCCGAGGACGTCGCCGCACGAACGACGGCGCATTACATCGCCTGACGGTAAGTCATCGCGCTGCCAAGGCGCTTGCACTGCCATCGCTGCTTTCGCAGGTTGCCACATAAAGCTGGCGCCCGCATAAATCCCTGGTGAGAGGATCATAACACCACCCCCTGAAAGGTACGACACATGAAAGAACTGCGTTTTGACGGCCAGACTGCGATAGTCACCGGCGCTGGCGGCAACCCCAGCCTCGGGCGCGCCCATGCCATGTTGCTTGCCGCGCGCGGCGCCAATGTCGTCGTCAACGATATCGGCAGCAAGCACGCGCCCGGTCCCGCGACCGCGCAGGGCGTGGTGGACGAAATCCTCGCGCTGGGCGGACAGGCCGTCGCCGATGACAATTCCGTCGCGACCCTGGCCGGTGCCGAGGCCATCGTGAAAACAGCCATGGATGCCTATGGCCGGGTCGATATTCTGGTCAACAATGCCGGTGTCGTGTTCAATGTCGGGGTCGAGGAACTGGCGCCGCAGGATTATCAGCGCACGATCGACGTCAACCTGATGGGTCCGATGTGGATGGCGCGCGCTGTCTGGCCGATCATGCGCAAGCAGGCCTACGGCCGCATCGTCAACATCACTTCCGGATCGATGTACGGCTTCGCGCTGCAGGCGGCCTATGCAGCCAGCAAGGGCGGCATGTGGGGCCTGACACGCGGGCTCGCGGCGGAAGGCGAACGCTATGGCATCAAGGTCAACGCGCTTTCGCCCGGTGCTTTCACGCGGATGGTGATCGGGTCGCAGGAAGAAGACTGCAAGACCTTCCAGGGCACCAAGGCATTCATGCCCGCCGAAATCGTTTCGCCCGGTGTCGCATTCCTGTGCCATGAGCAATGTCCGGTGACCGGCGAATGCCTCGACGTAATGGGAGGCGCGGCACGCCGCACTTATATGGCGTGGACGGACGGCATCAGGGATCCCGAACTGACGATCGAGAAGATTGCCGAGCGTTGGGACGAGATCATGGGCGGGGCTTCAAGCCAGTTGATCCCGATCGCAATGATGGATGGCTTCGAGCGGCACGACAAACCTTACGTCCCCAGCCCGGTCGAGGCCTGAGCCTAGAATTACAGGCGCGGCGTTCCTTACGGGGTCCGCCGCGCCTGCATGTTCTGCTCCCACGTAGATGAAACAATCCCGAAGGACAGATCAGACCATCGCGCCGAGAATGTCGCGGATGGCGACGAAGGCGAAGCAGACCGAACTGTCGGCAATGCCATAGGGCAGGAACAGGTCTTCACCGACGCGAATGGCGCCACAGGTGTAGACGACATTGGGCACATAGCCCTCACGGTCTTCATCGACCGCCGAGAGAATGGGATAGGGCGTGCGGCCGAGAACGATCGAGGGATCGTCCTTGTCGAGTAGTGCCGCGCCAATGGCATATTTGCGCATTGCGCCCACGCCGTGGGTCAGAACCAGCCAGCCCTCGTCGAGTTCGATCGGCGCGCCGCAATTGCCGATCTGCACGAGCTCCCATGGGAACTGCGGTTCAAGCAGAAGCGTGCCGCCATCCCAATAGTCAATCTTGTCGGAGCGGAGCAGATAGAGGTTCTTGCCGTCCTGCCGGCCTATCATCATGAACTCGCCGCCCACTTTGCGTGGAAACAGCGCCATGCCCTTGTTCACCCCGGCCCCGCCCTTGATCGGTGACAGCGTGAAATCGCGAAAATCGCGCGTGCGCAGCAGCTCGGAGCGGATGTCGCGGCCGCTATAGGCCGTGTAGGTTCCAACCCATTCGCTCTTGCCGCTGTCCCGCGTGAATTCCACCAGTCGCAAGTCTTCCAGTCCATTGCGCTGCGCCTCGGTGATGGGGAAAATCACCATGCCGGAAATCGTACTGTCGCGGTGGCGATAGACCGAAAGCGTATCGTCAGGTTTGTCAGGACGATGCTGCCCGAGCATTGCGGCCGTGGCGAAGGGCGGCTGCGGCATGAGCGAAAGGTTGCGCCCCGGAGAGATGATGCCTTCGCGAAAAGCAATCGTCGATATGTGCCCTTCGCCGACAGCGCGAAGCGAAATCACGATCCGTACATGGCCGTCCGGCAGCCCGCTCTGGTCGGGATGACGCACGACGCTGGGGTTCATCAGTGCGGCTGCGGAGAAGCTGTATTCATGGCAGAAATAGGCGCCGATCAGTCGGCGCGTCTCGCGCTTGACCACTTGACCGGCCAGACCCAGCTTGGGTTCAATCTCGGCATAGCGATCATCGAACACTTTCTCGATTTGCCAATGGCGACCCTCGAAATCGCCCAGCACGATCCCCAGCTCCGCCCGCACGGTGCGCGGATCGAGCGCCAGGATGTCGCGGGCCAGTTTTTGCACGCGCTCAAGGTCAGGCCCGCTTGCCTGCCAGGCGAGATGAAAAGGCCGAACCACGACGCGCGCGGGGTCGGCCGAGAGCCGCTCGGCATGATGCAGCAAGTCAATCACGTATGTGCCATGCCCCGATTTGCCCGCGCTATACGCCGCATGCCGCAAGTCGCCAGCTGCCATGCCAGCACGGATTCTGCGCCTTCGTTGAGATTGACGCCGCGCGGATTGATGCCATCGTGGCAAGTGCCCGTTTGCGGGTCGCCGACTGCGATGCCCCGGTCATTGGCACCGCTGAACCAGTCATAGGCGCGGCGGGCATCGTCAAGCCACATCATGTCGCCATTCGCGTCGAAAGCGGCAATGCAGGCATCGATCGCAGCCCAGGCTTCCACTGGCTGTTGGTCAAACGGCCGCGGGGCTTCGAAATCCCGGCCGAAGCTCTCCGATCCGACAGGGCGGAAGTGGCCGGAACTGTTGGTCTGCAATTCCATCAGCCAGGTCAGCGAAGTCAGCCCGCAGGCCAGCATGTCCGATCGGCCGAGCCGCATGCCTGCGCGGATCATCGCTTCGGGCAGCCGGCAATTGTCATAGGCCAGCCTGTTCTCAAACCACGGCCAGTCTGGCCGACTGACATTTTCGAACAGTGAAAGCAGGCGCTCAGCGCCTTCAGTCAGGATTTGCATTGCGAGCAAGTGATCGGGTGCGGCATCGAGCACATAGTCCGCCCCCAACATCGCGAAAGCGGCAGCGCGGGGCGAGCCGAACTTGAGCGCAGAAGGCGCAGCAGTATCGAACAGGCTTTGCGCCCAGCGCCGCAACCCCGGCGTCAAACCTTCGCGGGCTGTTGCGCCCAATGCCCAGATCGAGCGGCCGCAGCTGTCTTCGGAGCCCTTGGGTTCCAGCCAGCGGCGGTCAAACGACATGAAATTGCGAAATTCACCAATGTCCGCGTTCCAGGCCGACTGGACGAAAGCGGCAAAAATGGATGCAAGGCGGCCGCGGTGCGGCTCGGCCTCTTTGCCCAGACGGTTCATCAGCATCAGGGCCCGTGCGTTGTCATCCACGCAGTAGCCATGTGCCCGGTCGGGAATCGAGTGGATCGAATGCTGCAGGATGCCCGTGTCGTCGCAAATTCGCAGAAGGCCGCCAATGCCGATGCGACCAAAAGTGGCGAGCGTCGGCTGGGCGATCCGTGCGGCGTCGATTGCCTGGAAGCAGCGTTCGGCAAATGCCGGCCAGATCATCGCACGGCCGCGCCCATAAGCCCGCCATTGCAAGGCTCCCATCCGTTCAGGATTTTCGAGCAATGCGCTGACTTCCTGCGCTATAGCCTCGCTGTCAGCAAAAGGCACGAGCACGCCGTGGTCGTCACCGAGCAATTCCAGTGCGTGGACATAAGGCGTCGAGACCACTGCCTTGCCCAGCGCCACAGCATAAGACAGCGTGCCCGACGTCGATTGCGCCGCACCCGGATAAGGGGTGATGTAGATGTCCGCCGCTTCGATCAGATCGAGAAGCTCTTCGGTTTCGACAAAACGGTCGATCCAGTGAATGTGCTGTTCGACATTGAGGCTGGAGGCAAGCTCCTTCAGGCCATCACGATAGGCCTCGCCCTCGCGTGCCACGAGATTGGGATGGGTTGCGCCGACAATGCAGTAAACGACGTCCGGATCATTCGCGACTATGGCGGGCAACGCGCGCACCACGGTTTCGATGCCCTTGCCCGGTGACAGCAGGCCGAAAGTCATCAGGATCTTTCGCCCCGTAAATCCGAACTTCTGCTTGAACTGGGTAGAGCGGCCAAAAGGGCGGTCGGGAACTCCGTGAGGTATCACAACGATCTGGTCTTCATCGGCGCGATAAACCGAGCGCAGGATAAATCGCGAGCGCTCCGACATGACGACCAGCTTGGAAGCGAGGCCCATGAGGCGCTGCATGACATGCGCCTGGGCAGGATCTGGGTCCGGCAGCACGGTATGCAGCGTGATGACCAGGGGCGCAGCTATCCGTTCGAGCAATTCAAGCACCATGTCGCCGGCCGGGCCGCCGAACAGGCCAAATTCGTGCTGGAGCCATACGATATCCGCGCCGCTGGCATTGATGCTGCGTGCCGCGGCGCGGTAACTTTCCGGATCGCTGTCGATAATCGTTGCGGATACTGCCTCGTCGAAACGCGTATCGTCCTGGGCAGGGGCCATTGCATAGACATCGACGGCAAGGCCGGGCGAGGCGCTTGTCAGCGAGGCATGCATATCAGCCGTGAATGTCGCAATTCCGCAGCGGCGCGGCGTGAACCCGCCAACCAGTGCAACGCGCGGCGGCATGGGGGATGAAAATTCGGCGCCCGCCGGTTCACGTTCCACAAATCCCAGCAAGGACGCAGTTTCCATCAGCACGTGGCAGTCTCCAGATTAGAGGGAGCAAATGCCAGCCTGCGCGCATCCCGCATTTGCCATTCACTAACGATGCTCGCGGTGAAAAGTTCCTGCGCCGGGCTTACGTTTGAAACGTCCGGCGGAACATTCTGCGCGGCGAGATGTTGACGCTCTGAGCTCATGACGGTCCTCGCCAGATGAGCGCCTGACCCGCTCTACCGGATCAGATCACTTCTCAAGGAGAGGCAAGATGCGAACACTTACCACAGCCATGATCGGCGCGCTAATGCTTACTGGCTGCGCCAGCAGCTATGGCTATGACCGCCCGTCGAGCAATTGGCGCAATTACGATTATAACCGCCCGGACCCCAGCTATAACGGCTATGATGCGGGTCGCTATTATCGCGACGGACCTCGCTATCGTGAACGCCAACTTTCCTATCGTGACCGCGTCTATCGCGGACAGGATGGCCGCTACTACTGCCGCCGTTCGGACGGAACCACCGGGCTGGTGGTTGGCGCTGTCGTCGGCGGCGTTCTCGGCAACCAGATCGCACCGGGCGGTTCGGAATTGCTTGGCACAATCATCGGCGCCGGCGCCGGCGCGCTTGCCGGCCAGGCCATCGATCGCAGCGACGCTCGCTGCCGCTAGATAATCGGAACCGGGCGGTGCGAAAGCGCCGCCCGGGCCCGTTTCAGCAATTTGCCTTCCGGGAAAGTCAGGCGACGCGGCTGACCTGATCTTCGTCCGCCGGACCGTCAATCAGCTGTGCCAAGGCCTTGCGTCCGCGTGCCAACCGGCTCTTGATCGTGCCAATTGCGACGCCGATTATTTCAGCGGCTTCTTCGTACGACGCCCCGTTCGCACCGATCAGCAGCAAAACTTCGCGTTGCTCGGGCGGCAGCTTTTGCAATGCCTTGGCGACATCAGTGACGTGGATTGAATGTTGCTGGGCCGGCGCTTCGACCAGCACGCGCTCCGCGACCTCGGGGTCCCAACTGGTCATGCGTTTGTCTTTGCGTAAGGTCGTGTAAAATTGATTGCGCAGGATCATGAACATCCAGGCGCGGAAATTGGTGCCGGGCGTATAGCTCGCCCGCGCAGCCCATCCGCGCACCAAGGCATCCTGGGCCATGTCGTCGGCCATGTCTCGCCAGCCGCACAGTCCGCGTGCAAATGTCCGCAGAGCAGGAATGAGCGCAACCAACTGGTCCCTGAACACCTGATCGGCCGCGAGGGCTTCGGGCGTGCTCTCGGTCTCTGGCGCATGCACGTTCATTTTTTCACGGCGGGTTTAGTCGCAGCAATCTTGGCATCGATTTCGTCGAGAATTCGCAGGAAGTCATCGGGCAAGGCCTCACTCGCCACGGCCTGGTGCAATTGCTTCAATGCTGCTGCGACCGGATCAAAGGCGGTCTCGGCTTCCGGCATTTTCGTTTCCTTCGGCGGGGTATCCTTGGCCATTCAATCCTGCTTCCTCGCGGCATCCGGCGTTTAAACCGGCGAGACGGAATAATGTTTCGTCCTGCTGGGAACTTTTTCGCGTTGGCGCGGTTTTTGTTGTTTCAGGCAAGGATTGCGCATGTCACTGAAAACGGAATTAGCGCCGCAGCTTCCCTATCTTCGGCGGTACGCCCGCGCGCTTACCGGCTCCCAGGCGCATGGCGATGCCGCCGTGCGCGAATTTCTCTCCGCCTTGCTGGCTTCTCCGGACCAATATGAAGGCAGCGAAAACGCCCGTATCGGCCTTTACCGGGCATTTCACCGACTTTGGAACGGACGCGCAAGCGTGGGCGCTGAAGGCGGCACGGTTTCGGGCCTGTCACTCCATCACCGCCAATCGCTCTTGCTGACGACTATCGAGGAATTCTCGGTGGCAGAAGCCGCATCGATTGTGGGGAGTTCGACGGAAGAAATCTCTGCAGGCATTAAGGAAGCACGACAGGCGATCGCCGGCGATGTCGGGGCCCGTGTGCTGATCATCGAGGATGAGGCCATCATCGCCCTGCACATCCGCACGATCGTCGAGGAAATGGGCCACGAAGTGATCGGTGTCGCCCAGACACGCAGTGAGGCAGTCCACCTCGGTACCGAGGCGAGGCCCGATCTGGTTCTCGCCGATATCAGCCTGGCCGACGGGTCCAGCGGGATCGACGCGGTCAAGGATCTCCTCGCAGTGATGGACGTGCCTGTCATCTTCATAACCGCTTTTCCCGAGCGATTGCTAACCGGGGCGCGGCCCGAGCCCACCTATCTCATCACCAAACCCTTCATCTCTGAGACCGTCGCCGCGACGATTGGCCAGGCATTGCTCCACCACCGCGAACGAGCCTCGCTTGCCCGGACAGAGAATCCTGTGCAGGCGCTGCGGGCTTCGTGAGGAACCTGGCACAGACCGCGACGGCTAAGTCCGCCCTGTGTCGCCACAAAAATAGATCGAGCCCGTCTCGGCCGCCACACTGACCGGGCGTCCATTCACACGTCAGGCAGCGCCTGATCGGCAAAACCCCATCCACGCAGAACCGAGGCGCGATCAATCAATTTTGCCGCATCGCGGATTGAGAAGGGATGCGCGTCCTTCATGGCCCGCAATTCCTCCCAAGCAACCGGGACTGCCACAGGCGCGCCTTCGCGGGCGCGGGCCGAGTAGGGTACGACGGCAGTTGCCCCGCGCTGGTTGCGCAGCCAGTCGATGAAGATGCGGCCGGCGCGCTTGCTCTTGCTCATGGTCGCAACGAAGCGGTCGGGCTCGGCCTGGCTCATCGCCTCGGCAAACCGGCGAGCGAAATCCTTGTGTGTCTCCCAGTCGTGGCCGGGCTTGAGCGGCACTATCACATGGACCCCCTTGCCGCCGGACAACATGGCAAAGGAAGCCAGCCCCAGATCGGCGAGGCGGGCGCGAATGTCCTCGGCAGCACGAACGCATTCGCCAAAGCCCAATGCCTCGTCAGGATCGAGGTCGAAAATCATGCGGTCGGGCCGCTCTACGTCGCTGGCTCGTGCCGCCCAGCCGTGGAACTCGATCGTTCCCATCTGGACGCAGGCCACCAGACCTTCGGCATCCTGAACGTAGAGATAGTCTTCGATGCCGCCGTCTTTTTCCCGGATCGGCACGTGCTGCACATGCGCGCCGAACGTGCCGCTGTCGTGCTTCTGGAAAAAACACTTCTTGGCACGGCCTTGGGGGCAGCGAACAAGGCTTATCGGGCGGTCGGCGGCAAATGGCAGCATCAACGGCGCCACGGCGACATAATAGGCCGCAAGATCACCTTTGGTTTCCCCGCTTTCAGGAAAGATCACCCGCTCCGCACTGGTGATGTTCACGCTGATCTCAGACTTGGGGGCGGCCTGGGGCATTTCGGGCGTCACTTCCTTTGCTGGCTTGTCTGCTCTGAGGCCCAAAAAGCTGCCGTGCCGCACCCGGCCCTCAGAGGTCAGTTCGGCATAGGCCACTTCAGCAACCAGTTCGGGATCAACCCAGCTCACCTTGCGCGCATCGCTTCGCTCGACTTCCAGTGGCGCTGTCTTGCGAGCGATCTGCGACAGCCTCGCGGCGAGGTCCGCCATGTTCGCCGTATCGAATCCGGTGCCGACTTTGCCGCGATAGGTCAGCTTGCCCTTGATATATTGCCCCAGCAACAGCGACGAAAACGCCCGCGACTTCGCCTCCGAGCGCGTCCAGCCGACGATGACGAATTCTTGCCGCCGCGTGCATTTCACTTTGACCCAATTCCTGCTGCGTCGGCCCGCATAACCCGCGTCTATCCGCTTGGAGACGATGCCTTCCTGTCCGGCGCGGCACATCGTCTCATAAAGCGCCTCGCCCGCGCCGATGACATGATCCGCCACGAAAAGCGGCGGCTGTACGTCGCAGAGCAGGGCTTCCAGACGCTCCTTGCGCTCGATGGCCGGTCTTGCCGTGAGGTCCTCGCCGTCGAGTTCGAGCAGATCGAAAGCGTGGAATTCAAGCTCGTCATTATCGGTCTGGCTGCCGTGCCCCCGCTTCAGCACATCCTGCAGGCGCGAGAAGTCGGGATTGCCATCAGGATCGCGTGCGATGATCTCGCCATCGATCAGGCACGGCGGCAAGTCCATCGCCGCAATCCGGGCGACGAGCGGGGTAAACTTGTCGCTCCAGTCCAGCCCGCTGCGGGTATGGACCACGACCTTGCTGCCCGCCGCGGCGATGAGCGCGCGGTAGCCGTCGAACTTGATCTCGTGCATCCACAAATTGCCGTCCGGCACCGCATCGACAAGCGTGGCGAGCTGCACGGGGCGGAATTTCGGAACCTTGCCGCCGCTCTTGCGCCGCGCTGGCCGCAAGCTGTCGTTGCGGGCCGCGGCCTTGCGCATCACGCGCGCGAAGCTGTCACCCTTCTTGCCTGCCAGCGAGAAAGCGCCTTGCTTGTCGGCTTCGATCTCGGCCATCGTCCGGCCGGTGAGAACACTGGTCAGGCCTCGGTCAACCAGCGCTTCACCGACCAGCGAATGCGCGTCATTGACCTTGCGGAGCAGCCAGTTTTCGCGCTTCTCGCCGGGGCGGCCCTTCATGCGCACCAGCAGCCATTCGCCTTTCATCCGCTCGCCTTCGAGCGTGAAATGCAAGTGGCCCTCCTCAAGGTCTTTGGCGCTCTTGCCGGGCAGCGGCGCCCAAGTCCCCTGATCCCACAGCATCACGGTTCCTCCGCCGTATTCGCCCTTGGGAATGGTTCCTTCGAAGCCGCCATAGGAGAGCGGATGATCTTCAGTGCGGACTGCCAGGCGCTTGTCGGCAGGGTCGGCACTCGGCCCGCGCGTCACCGCCCAGGATTTGAGCACGCCGTCGATCTCCAGCCGGAAATCCCAATGCAGCCGCGTCGCTGCGTGCTTCTGGACGATGAAACGGCCGCCGCCGCTTTTGTCGGCCTCTGAGCTTCGCTCCGGCTTGCCCGCGGGCTCGCTCGTCCTGGCGAAATCGCGCTTGCGATTGTATTCGGCCAGCAGGTCAGCAGCGGCTTTCTTGCCCACGATTCAGGCCCGCTTGCGCTTGCCCGCAGCCGCTGGCTTGCTGCCCGCGGGCTTGGAGGCTGCGGAAGGTTTTGGCGCATCAGCCTTCGCATCAGCGCCGACTGATTTCTTCAACGCCGCCATCAGATCGATCACATTGCCCTTGCCGCTTGGCTCGGCCTCTGGGTCTTCAAGAATGCGCTTGTTGCTCTTTGATTTTGCCTTCTTGTCGATCAGGCGATGGAGCGCATCAACATAGCGATCGTGGAACTCGGCCGGCTTGAACGGCGCCGTCTTCTTTTCGATCAGGGTTGTGGCAAGATCGAGCAAATCGGCATCGGGCGCTTTTTCCTCGATCTCGTGGAAATAGCCCTGCGCCCTGTGCACTTCATCGGCATAGCGCAGGACTTCCATCACCAGTCCGCGCCCGCACGGCTTGATCGACACCAGCTGTTCACGCCCACGCACGGCAAGCTGGCCAAGCCCGACCTTGCGCGTCTGGCGCAGCGCCTCGCGCAGCACGCCATAGGCTTCCTCGGCTAGGTCATCGGCGGGAACGACGAAATAGGGCTTGTCGTAATAGAGAACGTCGATCTCGTCGGATTCAACAAATTGTACGAGTTCAAGCGTCTTGCGGCTCTCGATCTTTACTGCCTCGATTTCCTCGTCATCCAGCAGGACGTAGTTGTCCTTGGAAATCTCGTATCCCTTGATGATGTCATCCCTGTCCACTGGGCCGACGCCGGGCGCGACTTTCTCATAGCGGATGCGCTTGCCGCTTGGCTCGTGGATCTGGTGGAAGGCAATTGCGGCGCCGGAGCGGGTGGCAGGATAAATCTCGATCGGGATCGAAACCAGCGCCAGACGAAGCTGGCCTTTCCAAAAGGCGCGAGCAGGCATGGAGGAATCCTTCCTAGCCATGCTAAAGTCGTGCGGCGGGGCAGATGTTCCCGGGCGGCAGCGGGGCAACGGCAAACGCCGAGCCACACGGTCGCAGCTGCGTGGGGAAAGGGGCAGTCCTGACCTAATGTGTCCCGCTCTGTCTTTTCGGTGTTACGGGCGGAAATACACGGAAAAATCGCAAAAAAACACGGGTTGATCCTCAACCATGGTGGCATGTCCGCCACTCGAGCGAACTTGGCGCAAAAATGCACGGAATAATTTCCGGAGTACCGCGGATGGCTTGGTCGCAATCACGCAAATTTGTTGAACGCGCTTACATTGCTTTCGAGCTGTAGCATGGTCGCAATGTCGCGCTCTCCGAGCACCGCGGTGACCGTCCAGATGACGCTCAAATTTGCTCATGCACCCCGGATTCAAGTTGTGCCATTTAGAGTGAACATTGATCGGTGATGGAGCTGTTAGTCCAACACGAACCGCCCCATGCGACGTGCGTTTGCTCTGAAAGGGCCTGCCGCCGAGCTGCGGCATGGCGCCGGCCCCGTTTTATGCGGCCCAAAACGGCGGCGCCGGAACCTCAATTGCATCTTCGGCAATGAACGCAATTCTCAGTGCTTCGGAGAGGCTGCGCGCGCGTAGCTTTTCCATCATGTTGGCCCGGTAGATTTCCACAGTGCGTGGCGAGATGCCGAGATCGTAGGCTATGGTCTTGTTGGGATTGAAGCCTCGGTCACTGAACTGGTCGAACTTGCAGGACTCTCACAGTCATCGGTTTCGCAGCATCTGGCAATGCTGCGCGAGGAAGGCGTGGTCAGCATTCGTGGCAAAGCGCAGACCCGGTTTTATCGCCTGGAGGATCCAATCGTCAGCGGCGTTATTTATGCCTTGTGCGACCTGTGCAATCAGGGGGGCGAATAGATTCCTCGCCACCAAAGGATCGAGAGATGAACGCACCCGAACCTGTCCTGATCATTTGTCCGGCCTGCTCGACAGCAAACCGGGTGCCGCACGACAAGCTGACTGCAGGCGGCAAATGCGGACGTTGTGATGGCGCACTGTTTGATGGCCATCCGGTTACACTGGGAGCGCTCAATTTCGATGCCCACCTGAGCAAGAGTGGAATACCGTTGCTGGTGGACTTCTGGGCAGAGTGGTGTGGCCCGTGCCGCCAGATGGCTCCCGCCTTTGCCGCCGCGGCAGCTCAGCTCGAACCTTACCTCCGGCTTGGCAAGGTCGATACCGAAGCCGAGCAGGCTATCGCCGCGCGCTTTGCCATTCGTTCAATCCCCACGATGATATTGTTCGCGCAAGGCTGTGAAATTGCGCGGCAGTCGGGCGCAATGCCTGTTTCGGCCATCGTGAGCTGGGCAAGGCGGGCAATTGCCGGATAGTCCGTTTCAAACAAGCCAAAGCCGCAAAAGGTGCTGTCACCCTAATTGCCACCCGTCTGAATAGCGGAACAGGCTTACTTGCTTGCGTGGACGAGGCATCAAAGCCCCCGCCTTGCCATATATTACCAACAGGTGCATTTCGTCTGACAATGCCGTGCCACTTGCGGGTCATTGCGCGATCACGCTGGACCCGCATCATCCTCATCGATCAGGATGCGACTGGCTGCGCCTTCCATGTCGTCGAACTGGCCGCGCCGCAGCGCCCAGAAAAATGCCGCCAGACCCGCCAATCCCATCAGCAATGCCAATGGCAGAAGGATCGCTACACTGGTCATTTCGCGGCGCTCGTCAGGCGCAGTGAATTGGCAATCACGATCAGCGACGAGGTCGACATGGCCACTGCTGCAAGCAGCGGCGTGAGCTGACCCATGATCGCGAGCGGCACGGCGAGCACGTTATAGCCGATTGCCAGCGCGAAATTCTGCCGTACCACGCGCATCGTCCGTCGAGCGGCAATGACCGCGCGTGGCAGTGCCAGCAATGAATCGCCAAGAAAAACGAAATCCGCTGCCTGTCGGCCGAGATCGCTGGCACTTCCCGGCGCTATCGAAGCATTTGCCGCCGCTAACGCTGGGCCGTCGTTGAGCCCGTCTCCCGCCATCAGCACATGGCGGCCCCTTGCCATTTCTGCCGTAATGGCGTCGAATTTGTCACTTGGCGAAACATTGGCGCGCGCGAACAGGCCTGTCTCCCGGGCGACTTGCGCGACTGCGGCGCGATTGTCGCCTGACAGGATCGAGGTCTCGACACCAAGCGAATGCAGCCATGCTAGTGCTTGTGCGGCATCGGGGCGCAAGCGGTCCGCAAATGGGATGAGCCAGGCCGGACGGCCTTCGATGTCGAGCATAACGGCAGTTGCGCTGGCGGACTCCGGGCGGCGCAAGGCGACCTTGCAAACTTGCCACTTTGCCCGCACGCCTTGTCCAGCCTCTTCGCAAACATCATCAATCGGCGCGGCTCTGTGCCCCGCCAATGAAAGCGCCGAGGCCAGTGATCGGGATAGCGGATGACGGCTACTGGATGCCAATGCCAGCGCCACCGAAGCGCATTCGGGCGGTAGAAGGGCCAGCACGGCCGGATCAGGTTTCGGCTCCCCCAGCGTGAGCGTGCCGGTCTTGTCGAGAAATGCAGTGTCAACGCGCGCCATGCGTTCGAGCGCGGACGCATCCTTGACCATGATGCCCTGTTTCATCAATGCCCCGCTGGCCACCACTTGCGCCACCGGCACTGCCAGCCCGATCGCGCATGGGCATGTGACAATGAGCACGGCAATGGCAATCACGGCTGAGTGATAGGCCCCCGCTCCGGCAAGCATCCAGCCGACGAAGCTGGCCAGTGCAAGCGAGTGAACGGCAGGCGCATAGAGCCGCGAGGCGCGGTCGGCGATCCGGACATAGCGCGAGCGCGCCTGTCCTGCCGCCTCCATCAGGCGCGCTATTTCGGCAAGCGAAGTATCCTGGCCCGACGCTGTTACATGCACGTCGACCGGCGCATCAAGGTTGAGCATCCCGGTATGGACAGCATGGCCGGAATGAGCCGCAACCGGCGCTCTTTCACCAGTGAGCAGCGATCGATCGAGCCGGGTTGCACCGCTGGAGATCACCCCGTCCGCGGCCAGCCGCTCGCCAGCTGCAACGCGCATCACCATTCCCGGCACGAGATCGCGCGCCGCAATCCATTGCAGAGTTCCATGCTGCCCCACCACCATTGCCCCTGGGGCAGCTTGGCGCAGCAGGGCATCGACCCCGGCGCGCGCGCGGTCACGCATCATCGCGTCGAGCGCCCGGCCCGCAAGCAGGAACAACAGCAACATCAGCGTGCCATCGAACCATGCCTGTCGCCCGCCCGATACAGTCTCATAGAGACTGAGGCCTGTCGCGAGGCTTACCCCGATCGAAATCGGCACGTCCATGTTTGTGCGCCAATGCTTCAGCGCCGACCAAGCCGAGGAGAAGAAGGGCTGTCCTGCATAAGCGATGGCAGGAACCGCGATCATCGCTGAAAACCAGTGGAATAGCTCGCGCGTGGTTCCGTCCGCGCCGGACCAGATGCCAACTGACATCAGCATCACATTCATGCAGGCAAATCCCGCCACTGCGAGCGGTGCGAGCAGTGGCTTCACTGCCGACGCAGGCGGTGCGAGTTCCTCGCCGCGCGGTTGGCTGGGAAAGCCCGTTTGATGCAAAGCTTCGACCAGATCGGGCACTGTTATCGCAGCAATGTGCGCCACGGTGACTTGCCGTGCGGACAGGTTGACTCGCGCCGAGGTTACGCCAGGCAGTGCGCCAAGCGCGCGCTCGACTTTGCCCATGCAGCCCGCGCAGTGCATTCCCGGCACAACAAGCACAGTTTGCTCCAGTGCTTCGCCTGCGATCCGGGCCGGAGCATTCACGGCAAATCCTCCTCGCTACGCCAGACCTTGCTGCCGGCCCGCGCTTCGAGCCGCAAGCGCCAGCGACCGGCGGGCAGTGCCTGCTGCGAGACGAATGCGCCGCCGGCATCGCGAGCGAAAGCCAAACGCTGATCGGGCAGCCTGCCCAGCGGATGGCGCGCCGTAGCAAACAGGTTCGCCGCCTTGTCGGCGCCCGACAGCACGACCGCCAACCTGCCATTTGATCTGCGGCTCACGGTAGCCTTCCAGCCCAGTCCTTGCTCCGCCGCCGCCGCATCGAGCCATTTGTTGAAATGCTGGCTGGCGACATAGGAGTTTTCCACCACGACGCCGCCGAATGTGCCCCGTGCCAGACTCGCCAACATGAGATTGACTGCCAGTACCACGACAAAGAAGGTGATCAGGATGGTGGCCATGTGGCGACCGGTGAAGCGGCCCGTTGGATCGGCAGAAGTCATTCCTCATCTCCCGGTGCGTCAAACTTTGCCTCGTGCACATCGCTCCCGCCTTCGGAATCAAGCGCGCGCAGGGCAAAATGAAGCTCCTGACTGGCCGTGCCACGCGGGACGAGAATGAAGACCCGGATTGCTGCGGGCTGATCGGCAGGGATAGTCCGGCGAAGCACGCGCGCGGCGGCACTGCGCGGCATATCATCGCTCCACATTACCCCGCCTGGAAGGCCAATGAGGCCGATTTCCATCAGGCGTGGCCGGTTTTCCATATTGCGCAGTTTCAGTGTGTAGGCATTGCGCACTTCCCCTCCTGACATCAGCATGAACGGCGGATTGCGATCCTTGGCGACAGAAATGTCGATATGTTTGCGCGTACCCAGTGCGAAAAGCAGGGTTAGGCCTATTGCGCTCCATACGGCGAGGTAGAACAGCGTGCGTGGGTGCCAGATCAGCTTGAGGTGCGATGTAGGCGGCGCTCCGGCGCGCTCGGCCTTGCTATCTTCCAGTGTCGCATAGTCGATCAGCCCGCGCGGGCGGCCGACCTGCTGCATGACTGTGTCGCAGGCGTCGATGCACAGCGCGCAAGTTATGCAGGCAATGTCCGGACCTTTCCGGATATCATAGCCGGTCGGGCAGACCGCAACGCACTGATTGCAATCCACGCAGTCGCCCAGCGGCACATCCGATTTGGCGGCCTGTTTGACGCTTCCGCGCGGTTCGCCGCGCCAGTCCTTGTAAGTGACAATCAGGCTCTTCTCGTCGAGCATCGCGGTCTGTATCCGCGGCCAGGGGCACATGTAGATGCACACCTGCTCGCGCATGATCCCGCCGAAGACGAATGTGGTGGCCGTCAGTACTGCCACTGTGGCGTAGGCAACTGGCGCGGCACTTCCGCTCCAGAATTGCTGGTACAGGGTCGGCGCATCGGCAAAATAGAAAATCCACGCGCCGCCGGTAACAAGAGCCAGCAGCAGATAGACAGTCCATTTTGCCAATCGCCGGACAATCTTACCCGCCCCCCAGGGCGCGGCCTGCAATTTCATCTGGGCATTGCGATCACCGTCGATCCAGCGATCGATGTGCTGGTAGAGATCGGTCCAGACGGTCTGCGGACAGGCATAGCCGCACCATGCGCGCCCCACCGCACTGGTCACCAGGAACAGCCCGATGCCGGCCATGACCAGAAGGCCGGCAACGAAATAGAATTCGTGCGGCCAGATCTCGATATCGAACATGAAGAAGCGGCGGTGGGCCATGTCGACCAGCACGGCCTGGTTTGGCGCATGCGCTCCGCGATCCCAGCGAATCCAGGGCGTGCCGTAATAGATCGCCAGGGTAACGATCATGACCGCCCATTTTATGCGGCGGAACTTGCCGGTGACAGCCTTGGGAAAGACAGCCTTGCGCCGCGCGTATAGCAGGACGTCTCCGGTGGGTTCAGCGTCCGGCATGAGCAGCTGCCTGTGGCTGCGCGGCGACAGGGGCAAAGTCCTCGCCCCCGCCCAGCGAATGGACATAGGCGGCGAGCATCCGGATCGTCACCGGATCGAGCTTGCTTTGCCAGGCGGGCATCACACCGGCCGGGCCGCGGCCGATGGTGGCAGCAATCGTGTCGCGGCTGCCGCCGTAAAGCCAGATGGCGTCAGTCAGGTTGGGCGCACCGAACTGGCGGTTGCCCTTGCCTGCCGGTCCATGGCAGGCAGCGCAGTTGGCAGCAAAGATCTCGGCACCACGCGCCGAAGCCGGGCTGGCCGGGTCTTTGCCGGCAAGCACGCGCACATGTGCGGCGACATCGTCGATCTGCGCCGCGGTCAGCAGGCCATCGCGGCCGAATGCGGGCATGTTCTGCATCTGCCGCGTCTGGGCATCGCCCGGCTGGCGAATGCCGTGGGTGATGGTCTGCTCGATTTCCTTGAGATTGCCGCCCCACAGCCAGTCGTCATCGTTCAGGTTGGGGAAGCCCGGATTGCCGCCCGCGCCCGCGCCGTGGCACTGGACGCAGTTGACCCGGAAGGCCGCCTTGCCGCCGGCAACCGCAAGCTGCATCAGCTCGGGCTTCGATGGCAGTTGCTCGACAGGTGTTGTCCCGACTGCCGAACGCGTTGCCGCGCGCGCATTTTCCGCCACTTTCGTCTCGGCAGCCAGCTGGCCGCGGCTCGTCCAGCCAGTGATGCCCTCGGTGCCCCGGTCCAGCAGGGGGATGGCCGGATAGGCAATCGCATAGCCGACAGCGAATACGATGGTGATGTAGAATGTCAGCACCCACCAGCGCGGCAGCGGATTGTTGAGTTCCTCAATGCCATCCCATTCGTGGCCGACAGTTTCGACCCCGGTTGCCGTATCGATATGCTGCCTGGCCCGGTTCTCAGCACCCTTATCAGCACCTTTATCAGCCATCGTCGTTGTCCTTGAAGATGATCTGCGCCGCCTCATCGTTGGCGTGGTCCGCCCCGGGGCGGAATGGCCAGGCAGCACAAGCGAGGAAGGCAGCGCCCATTGCCACCAGCCCCCAGCTGTCGGCGAAATGCCGCAACGCGTCGTAGGTCGCGGTCGCGTTCACCGTCCCTTCTCCGCGGCAAGTTCCTCCTGCGCAGCGGCAGCATTGACATCAACCATCGTGCCCAGCACCTGGAGATAGGCGACCAGCGCGTCCATTTCGGTCAATCGCGCAGGATCGCCGTCAAAGTCGCGGCTTTGTGCATCGGGATAACGGGTGGCGAGATCCTTGCCGTCGGACATGGCATCAGCCTGCGCCTTGAGGTCCTCGTTGGCCTTGGCGATCGCGACTTTCGAATAAGGCACGCCAACGTCACTCAGTGTCGCCAGCTCGGCCGTCATGTCGCCCTGGTCGAGCGGCTTCTCGGCGAGGAAAGCATAAGGCGGCATCACCGATTCAGGCACCACCGAGCGCGGATCCTTGAGGTGCATGACGTGCCAGCTATCCGAATAGCGCCCGCCGACGCGCGCAAGGTCCGGACCGGTGCGCTTGGATCCCCACTGGAAGGGATGGTCATACATCGACTCTGCAGCCAGGCTGTAGTGGCCGTAGCGCTCGACCTCGTCGCGGAACGGCCGGATCATCTGGCTGTGGCAGACGTAGCAGCCCTCGCGGATGTAGATGTCGCGGCCAGCCTGTTCGAGCGGCGTATAGGGCCGCATGCCCTTCACTTTTTCGATCGTGTTATCGATCCAGAACAGCGGCGCGATCTCGACGATACCGCCGATCATAACGGCCAGGAAAGCGAACAGCGCCAGCAGCGAGACATTGCGCTCGAGCTTCTTGTGGCGATCGAGCACGGGGGACGTGGATGCGGTCATGGCAAGGCGTCCTTATTCGGCAGGAATGGCGACGAGCGGACGGTCCGCGCCGGCATCATAAGGGGCAGAGCGCAGCGGCTCTTCTTCGCGCATTCGGCCGAGTACGGTCAGCCAGACGTTGGCGGTCATCACACAGGCGCCCGAGAGATAGAGCAGCCCGCCGAAGGCGCGCAGCAGATACATCGGATGGAGCGCCAGCACGGTCTCGGCGAAAGTGTTCACCAGGTAACCGTCGGCCCCGTATTCGCGCCACATCAGGCCCTGTGTGATGCCCGCCACCCACATCGCGGCGGTGTAGAAGACGATGCCCAGCGTCGCGAGCCAGAAGTGCCAGTTGATCCAGCGCAGGCTGTACATCCGCTCTCGGTTCCACAGGCGCGGCACGAGGAAGTAGATCGCCGAGAAAGTGATCATTCCGTTCCAGCCCAGCGCGCCGGAATGGACATGGCCGATAGTCCAGTCGGTATAGTGCGACAGGCTGTTGACCGACTTGATCGACATCATCGGGCCTTCGAACGTGCTCATGCCGTAGAAGGCGAGGGAGAGCACCATCATGCGGATGATCGGATCGGTGCGGACTTTGTCCCAGGCGCCATTCAGCGTCATCAGGCCGTTGATCATGCCGCCCCAGCTGGGCATCCACAGCATGATCGAGAAGACCATGCCCAGCGTCTGCGCCCAGTCGGGCAGCGCGGTGTAGTGCAGGTGGTGCGGACCCGCCCAGATATAGAGGAAGATCAGCGCCCAGAAGTGGATGATCGACAGGCGGTAGCTATAGATCGGCCGCCCCGCCTGCTTCGGCACGAAGTAGTACATCATCGCCAGGAAGCCGGCAGTGAGGAAGAAGCCCACGGCGTTGTGGCCATACCACCATTGCACCAGCGCGCCCTGCACCCCGGCCCAGACCGGATAGCTCCGGCTGCCCAGCAGGCTGACCGGCAAGTTGAGGTTATTGACCAGGTGCAGCATCGCCACGGTCAGGATGAAGGACAGGTAGAACCAGTTGGCGACATAGATGTGCGGCTCGCTGCGCTTCACCAGCGTTCCGACGAACACTGCGAGATAGGCCAGCCAGACGACCGTAAGCCACAGATCGACATACCATTCCGGTTCGGCATATTCCTTGCCCTGGGTGATGCCGAGCAGATAGCCGGTGGCGGCCAGAACGATGAATAGCTGGTAGCCCCAGAAGACGAAACGGGCGAGGCCGGAGAAGGCCAGCCTCGCCCGGCAAGTGCGCTGGACCACGTAAAACGAGGTCGCAATCAGCGCATTGCCTCCGAAAGCGAAAATGACGGCGGATGTATGCAGCGGCCTGAGCCGGCCGAACGTGGTCCACTCGAGATTGAGGTTAAGCACCGGGAACGCGAGCTCGAGCGCGATGTAGAGTCCGGCCAGGAAACCGGCCATGCCCCAGAACACCGTGGCGATCATGCCCCAGCGCACCGGGTCATCATCATACCTGCCGGGATCGGCTGGCGTGCGAATGATTCCCTTGGCGATTGCGGCATAGTCCGCTCTGGAAATGCTCACCCACAGGCAAATCGCTGCCGCACAGGCAATGATCCCCATATGGACGGCAAAACCGGTGTCGGCTGCCCCTGCGATAGCAAGTATCGCAACGAACAGTATCGCAAGCCAGAGACCAGCCCTGGCCAGAACCGTTTCCATGAGCCTTCTCTCCGGACGGTGGTATGTCCCGGCGACCCTGCGCGCCTTTTTGCAGTGCAACATTGACGCTAATCAATTTGCCGAGCCCCGGCGAAGTTTCTAAAAACAGTCGGAAATTGCGCGAAATCAAAGTCTCGCAATGGCGAAGGCGCGAGTCACGGTTCCGAAGCCGCAGGCAGAAGCGTCCACATCGTGTGGGCCCATTGCGGCGATCGATGAGGCACCCATGCGCAAGATAATGACTCTGGCCGCGATAGCCGCCGCCGGCCTGATATCAGCCCCTGCCGTGGCCGGCAGCCAGGACGGCCACTGGCAGGTCAAGCTGCTCGGTACGGGAGTATTGCCTGATGGCAAAATCACCGAACTCCGCAACAATGCCATCGGTCTGCCTGCCGGCAGCCAAACCGCGGCTAACGACAAGGCAGTGCCCACATTGGCGATCGAATACTTTGCCAGCCCGGCGTTTTCGATCGAGACAATCTGCTGCCTGACTCCACACCGCGTCGCTGGCGCCGGCACCATCTCAGGTACCGAGATTGTCGACCATGCGCTGACCTGCCGGCAACCGTGACGCTGAAATATCACCTCAACGCCGGCGGCGGGATCAAGCCCTATGTCGGCGCCGGTCCGGCGGTTTTCTTCTATATCGATGAGAAACCCGGAGCGACGACGCGGGCCCTCGGGGGTACCAGCCTGAACCTGGAAAACAAATTTGGCGCAGTGGTGCAGGCTGGCATCGACATCCCGGTGAACGACAACGGGCTTGGCATCACGCTCGATGGCAAGAAATATTTCGTCAATACTGTATTGCACGTGCGCAATTCGGCCGGAGCCGAAATTCTGCAGACCGAGCACCGCATTTCGCCTTGGGTGGTGAGCGCGGGGTTAAGCTACCGGTTTTAATGAGATGGCGGTGCTGTCAGTCTAACTGCAACCAGTCGCCGGTCAGGATAGCCAGCGCGAGTTAGCCAAGCTATCAGCGTCGGCGCCTCTGATTGAACACGGACTGCAGTCGCCGACTACAATTCAATTCCTCACATTGGCTCTATCAACGCCGGTAAAATGGTGAGGTTGAATTAGATCAACGAGGGACAAGATCGCCCCGACCAAGACAACGGGGATTTGAATGCATCCGCGAAGCGCGTGGTCCTTCCGCAAGCGGGAAATGGTGATACTGCAGTTCCCCGAGAGCACGACCACTTGTTCGCTCTCGCTGACATAGCCGCCGTCAACATGCATCAGATCTTGGATCGTCATCTTTCAAAATCGAGGGAGCTATCGAGAGCCATTGAGACCAGCCCATCTGTGGCAGCACAAGATACTTCCCAAGCTTTGCCCGCCTTGATAGGCTGATGGACGAGAGAAAGCTGCAGGGGGGCCAAAGCAACCAAAAGGGGCTTTGCCTATGACATTGCATGTCAGCCCGCCGGAAGAATCAATCGACTTTCTTGACGAAGGCGGCGAGCTGGGCGCGTTGATGCGGCGTCATGACTGGACGACGTCACCGTTGGGGCCTCCGTCAACCTGGCCGCAATCGCTTCGCTCCGTAGTCGGACTTTTGCTTCATTCACGCTTTCCCATGTTCCTGGCATGGGGTGCGGAGCTCACTTTCCTTTACAACGATGCCTACGCGGAAATACTCGGTGAGAAGCATCCGCGCGCTCTGGGCGCACGTTTCAAGGACATATGGTCGGAAATCTGGACCGAGATTTCGCCGCTTATCGATGCGGCGATGGCCGGACAGGCCACTTACTGCGAAAACCTGCCGCTCGTCATGAACCGCAAAGGGTTCGACGAACAAACCTGGTTCACTTTTTCCTATTCACCTTTGCGCGACGAGCAGGGAGCCGTCGCCGGCATGTTCTGTGCCGTCAGCGAGACGACGAACACTGTGCTGGCGGAATATCGCACCAAGGCCGAGCGTGCCGAAGCTTTGGCGGAACGCAACCTGCTTGCCGACATCGTCGAGTCAACGGACGCATTCGTCCAGATTTCCGACCTTGAGTACAACTGGTTGGGTATCAACCGGGCAGCTGCTGACGAGTTCGAACGCATTTACGGTGTGCGGCCAGCGGTTGGAGATAACATGCTCGCACTGCTTGCTGACTATCCCGAGCACCAAGCAGAAGTGAGGCGGATATGGAGCCGCGCCTTGGCAGGTGAGGAGTTTACCGAAATCGGCGAGTTCGGAGATCCCGGTCTCGCGCGGCACTCGTACGAAATGAAGTACAATACGCTGCGTGGCCCCGACGGGCGCGTTATCGGCGCGTTTCAATTCGTTCAGGACGTCACCGAACGGCAGCGCGATCAGCTTCGACTAAAAGAAGCCGAGGAGGCACTGCACCAGAGCCAGAAAATGGAAGCGATCGGCCAAATGGTCTCGGGCCTGGCGCATGACTTCAACAATCTGTTGGCCGTGGTGGTCGGTTCGTTCGACCTTATCCGTCGTAAAGCGGACGATCCAGACCAGGTGCGACGCTTTGCAGACGCCGGCCAGGAAGCGGCTCAGCGCGGCTCGAAACTTACCGGTCAATTGCTCGCATTTTCTCGCTCGCAGCGCATCGAGCTAAGACCGCTCATCGTCTGTGATGTCGTCGAGAATTTGCGTGAGATGCTTGCGCGCACGCTCGGTCCCATGATCGATCTTCAACTTGACCTCGATCCAGACCGAGTTCCTGTCCTGTCGGACGCCACACAGATCGAGATGATGATCCTGAACCTGGCAATCAATGCGCGTGATGCGATGCCCGATGGCGGGCAGCTCCGGATAGCCACTGCGCAGCGCAGAGTAGATGATGATCCCGAATTAAAGGCTGGGGGCTACGTCGAACTGTCAGTGAGCGACACTGGTTGCGGCATGGACCCACAGACACTCAGAAAAGCACTCGATCCTTTTTTCACAACCAAGCCGGCCGGTAAAGGCACTGGCCTTGGTCTGTCGCAAGTCTACGGCAGCGCGCGTCAGTTTGGAGGAACGGTGCGCATTGAGAGCGAAGCGGGCGTGGGAACGACTGTGCTGGTCCTGCTGCCTCAAACGGAAATTGCTGCATCGTGTGAAATTGCGGCCGATGGCTGGAACAAGCTAGCCGAAGTGAACGAAGCAAAGGTGCTGGTGATCGATGACGACCCGGATGTCCGCCAGGTCGTGGTGAGTGCTCTCGATATAGCTGGCTTCAGGGTAACGCAGGCTGCAGACGGCCCGGCTGGTTTGGCACTTTTGAAAGAAAGCCGCCCCGATGCCGCAGTGATCGACTTTGCGATGCCGGGGATGAACGGCGCCGAAGTAGCGCAATCTGCGCGAGAGCGGCATCCCGCACTGCCCATTGTTCTGATCAGTGGTTATGCCGACAGCAATGCTATCGATCGCGCGGTGGAACACGGAGCCAGAATTGTACGTAAGCCTTTTCGGGTTGATCAGCTGCTCAAGGCCCTGAACGAGGTCTTGGCCGAAGCGGAAAATTGCCGCGCCTGAAGCGCAGTGCACAACTGCAATAACAATCCCACGCAACCAAACGCACGTTAGATCGTTCCATATGTTAGCGAAGGAGCGCGCATGCCAAATTGTGACACCGGGGTGCCCGGCCTGGACGAAATCCTCGCGGGGGGATTTGCGCAAGGCCGACTATTTTTGCTTGAGGGGAACCCGGGAACTGGCAAGACGACGCTTGCGAGCCAGTTTCTTATGGCTGGCGCAGAGCGGGGAGAGACAGTTCTCTACATCACGCTGTCTGAGACCGAGGAGGAGCTTCGTGATGGAGCCGCTTCGCATGGCTGGGAATTCGGCGAAGGCATCAATGTATTTGAGCTCGTTCCACCCGAAAGTCTTTTGGACGACGACCAGCAACAGAGTTTGCTTTATTCATCTGACCTTGAACTAGGTGAAACGACAAAACGCATATTTGAGGCAGTTGAGCGGATCAAGCCGACCAGGGTAGTGCTTGACAGTTTGTCAGAAATACGCCTGCTCGCACAAAGTTCTCTTCGCTATCGGCGGCAAATCCTCGCGTTGAAGCATTATTTGTCGCGGAATTCTGCCACAGTCATCATGCTCGACGATTTGACAGCCGATATGATGGACAAGACTGTCCATAGTGTCGCGCATGCCGTGATCCGCCTTGAAGAGCTTTCGCCGACATATGGGGCGGAGCGGAGGCGGATGCGGGTCCTGAAATATCGGGGGCGCCGGTATCGCGGCGGTTATCATGACTTCGTCATCGAAACAGGCGGAATCCGGGTCTTCCCCCGACTTGTTTCAGCAGAGCACCGGACAGCATTCAAACGCGAAACGGTACCGACCGAGAATGCCGCCCTCAATGACCTTCTCGGCGGCGGTTTGCAGCGGGGCGCCAGCAATCTCATCCTCGGGCCGGCGGGCACCGGAAAATCGCTGATAACCCTCAGCTTCGTCAAATCAGCCATTGAGCGCGGCGAAAACGCGGCGATGTTCGTGTTTGATGAGGAGCTCGGGCTCCTCTTCGAACGCGCTAAGGGCCTAGGCATCGACTTAACACGCATGAGTGACTCCGGACGGCTGGTAATTGAGCAAATTGACGCCGCCGAGCTCACCCCTGGTGAATTCTCCGAGAGAGTGCGGCGATGCGTCGAGATTTACAAGGCTCGGACAGTCGTGATCGACAGCCTCAACGGCTATCAGGCTGCCATGCCTGAAGAGCAGGCGCTCGTGCTGCACATGCATGAATTGCTTCAGTATCTAAACCGGCAGGGCGCATCGACTTTCCTCACGGTGGCTCAGCATGGCTTGGTCGGAGACATGAAAGCTCCTGTGGATGTTACTTATCTCGCCGACACAGTCATTTTACTGCGATACTTCGAGGCTCTTGGCCGGGTCCGCCGCGCGATATCTGTGGTGAAGAAGCGCACGGGCTTTCACGAAGATACCATCCGTGAATTTGTGATCGGGAAAAATGGCATCTCGCTCGGCGCTCCTCTCGTGGGATTCCAAGGTGTGCTTCGGGGCGTCCCCGAATTGGTCGGAGATGATGCAGCTTTCATGGATCCCGGACAGGTCTGAAAGGGTGGACAAAACACTTTCTGAAAGCGCTGTTATCTTCGCTCCTCTTGGTCGCGATGCGACTGTTGCCCAAGCGATGCTTCGCGAAGCCGGATTCGAAAGCTCGGTTGCCAGTGACATCGCCAGCTTGGCGAGTTCGCTGCGCGGTGGTTGCGGTTTTGCGATCGTGACCGAAGAGGCGCTGCATGGCGCAGACATGCGCGACCTGGTTCAGTTCCTAGCTGATCAAGAGGAATGGTCCGACTTTCCGTTTATCATTTTAACTGCGCGCGGAGGCGGTCTTGAACGCAATCCCGGCGCCGTTCGGTTGCTCGAAACTTTAGGCAACGTCACATTTCTCGAGAGGCCGTTTCACCCCACAACTTTGATCAGTCTTGCGCGCGCGGCGCGGCGGGCCCGATTGCGTCAATACGAAGCGCGTGCGCGCCTGGCAGAGATCAGAGAGGGTCGCCAGCGCATGCAAGTTGCACTGAGCGCGGGGAAGCTGGGGTCATGGTCAGTCGAATTACTATCCCGTGAACTTACAGTTTCGCCAGACTGCAAAGCGCATTTTGGTCGGGCGCAGAACGATCCCTTCTCTATGAAGGAGCTGTGCAGCACGATGGATCCTGCAGACAGGGCGCGGGTCGAAGCGGGGGTTGCCGAGGCGATTGAGTCAGGGGCCGATTATGGCGTCGAATACCGATGTGCCTGGCCCGATAGTTCCGAACATTGGATCCAGGTCAACGGCCGACTGGAGCGCAATTCCATGGGCAAGCCCGTGCGGATGGTCGGCGTGACCCAGGATGTGACTGCGAGACGTCAGACCGAGAATCGCCGTGCGTCGCTCCTCGCGTTGGGCGATGGGCTACGCAATTTGATCGATCCCGACGAGATGTCATTTCTCGCCGCGCGAATTCTTGCCACTACTCTGGGCGTCAGCAGGGCAGGTTATGGCATCATTGACCCTGCAAATGAGACGATCCACATCAAACGCGATTGGAACCATCCGGGCACAACCAGTCTTGCGGGCGTTCTGCATTTCCGTGATTACGGTTCCTACATCGAGGATTTGAAGCGCGGGGAAACGGTCGCGATTGGCGATGCTCGCACTGATCCGCGAACAGCCACGAATGCGGCCGCGCTTGAGGCGATTCATGCTCGCGCTGTTTTAAATATGCCGCTGGTCGATCATAACAATTTCGTCGCCCTGCTGTACCTGAATCATCGTCATCCCCGCCCCTGGTCACTGGCAGATTTGACCTTTGTTCGCGAAGTTGCCGACCGCACCCAGGCGGCCATCGAACGCAGCCAGGCAGAGGCATCGCTTGCCAAGCTGGCTGCATCGCTGGAGCAACAGGTTATCGAGCGTACGCAAGAGAGCGAGTCCGCGCATGAGCAACTCCGCCAAGCACAAAAAATGGAAGCTGTGGGTCAGCTTACAGGCGGCCTGGCCCATGATTTCAACAATATGCTTACCGGGGTTTCTGGCGGCCTCGACATGATCGGTCAGCGAGTCAGACAGGGTCGCTTTGATGAAATTGGCAAATATCTTGAGATGGCCCGCGAAGGAACACAGCGCGCGGCCGCTTTGACGCACCGGCTCCTGGCGTTCTCCCGCAGACAGTCGCTTGATCCGACACCAACTGACATCTATTCCCTTGTGAGCGGCATGGCCGACTTTTTGCAACGCGCCGTAGGCCCTTCTGTCGAAGTCACGGTAAAGCCGAATTCGTCCATTTGGACCACGCTGATCGATGCAAATCAGCTCGAGAATGCGCTGCTGAATCTGTGCCTCAATGCTCGCGATGCCATGCCTGAGGGGGGGCGCATTTCGATTGCGGCCGAGAACCAACAAATCGATTTCGCGGCGGCCGCAGGCCTGGGCTTGAGCCCTGGGGATTACGTCAAACTTTGCGTAACTGATACGGGCACGGGGATGACGCCGGAGATCATTGAACGCGCGTTCGACCCTTTCTTCACTACCAAGCCATTGGGCGCCGGGACAGGTCTCGGACTTTCGATGATCTACGGATTTGTTTGCCAGTCCGGGGGCAATGTGAAGATCCGGTCGTCGATGGGCATGGGATCGACCATTGAGCTTTATTTCCCCAAAACTTCAGCCATGGCTGACTCTCTGGAGTCCGCGTCAGACCTCGCTGAGGACACCTCGGCGGCGCAAGGCGAGACTGTGATGGTGGTTGATGATGAGTTCATGATTCGGGCTCTCATTGTCGATGTGCTTGAAGAAATGGGGTGCAAGGTTCTCGAAGCTGGTGATGGCGCCGAAGCCCTCACGTTGCTCCGGAATGAAGAAAAAGTGGACCTTCTCATCACGGACGTGGGGTTGCCTAAAGGCATGAATGGAAGGCAGTTAGCCGATGCCGCTCGGCAGAAACGTCCCGACCTGACGACCCTGTTCATTACCGGATATGCCGAAAGCGAGTTTGTCGGGGAGCGATCACTCGAACGAGGGATGCACCTTCTTACAAAGCCATTCGACATCAGCGCCCTGACTCGCCGGATCCGTGAGCTTTTGGGATACAGCTGAGCGACATCATCAATAAAAAGGCGCATAATCAGCATAGCGAGGTGCGATAGGGCAGTGAACAATGTCTAAGCCAGTCATCATCTGGACGCTGGATTGGGTGCCGATGCCTGGCGGTCCTGCCGGTTTTGTACGTGACCTTCGATTGAGGTGGGCATGCGAAGAAGCCCGCATTCCTTACAAGGTGCGCACCATCAGATTTGAGGATCGAGCCACCAACCACCTTGACCGTCAACCTTTTGGCCAAGTTCCTTACCTTGATGATGGCAAAATCCGTATGTTTGAGAGCGGGGCATGCCTGTTACACCTGGCTCGAAAAAGCGAAGCCTTGATGGCTCGCAATACCTTGGAAGAAGCGCAGACGCTGCAATGGACGATGACCGCACTCAATTCGATTGAGATGGTCACGGTCCCGTGGTGGTTCCTGGAAGTAACCGGCGCCAAGGAGAACGGGCTGGCTGGCTGGCTGGAAAGCCGCCTCGATCATATGGAGCGCATTCTGGGCGAACGGGAATGGCTTGTCGCCGACCGCTTCACTGTCGCGGACCTGATTATGGTCGACGTTCTTCGCGTCGCCAAAGTTCGCGCCTTCGGCGATCGCCCTGCAACCGAATCCTACGTGTCGCGCGTGACAGCGCGACCTGCATTCCGGAAGGCCTGTGCTGATCAGATCGCGCATTTCGAGGTCGCTGACGCAGCCAGAAGGCATTCCCAAGCTTGAATGCGCCGAAGTCTGCTGAAAAAGAAGATGGTCAGGCATTGTTCGTGATTGTCGAAAGCGGGCCTTCACACCTCGCGTAGCTTTGAGCAGGGCGCCCGCAAACGCACAGAAGCCCGTCAATCCTCACGGGCATTTCCGCGATTAGTCCCATATTCACCAGCTGAAACGCTCAAACCTGAGTTTGGGAACATAAGAGCTGCAAAAGCGTTTGGCCCATAGGGGCGCCGAGGAGTGGATCGGCGCATTGCGGGGATGCGCATCATGAACGACCAAACCCCTCTCGTCGCCACCGGGACGCGCCGTCCTCTGATCACAGCGCTTCGAAGACTGAGAAAAGGTGACTTTACTGTTCGCCTCGACGAGGAGCTCAGCGCCGAAGATCGCGAAATCGCGGTATTGTTCAACGAAGTGGTCAGTCTGAACCAGCAGATCGCTGAAGAATTCGAGCGACTTTCGCGAGTGGTCGGCAAGGAAGGCAAGACCGGTCACCGCGCTAAGGTCCGCGGCGCAACCGGCGGCTGGGACAACAAGCTCCAGGCCGTCAACGAACTGATCGAGGACATGGTCCAGCCCACGGCCGAGGTAGCCCGGGTTATCGGCTCCGTGGCCAAGGGTGACCTTTCGCAGATGATGGCAGTCGAGATCGACGGCCGGCAACTTCGCGGTGAATTCTTGCGCATTGGCAAGGTGGTCAACACCATGGTCGAACAGCTCGGTTCATTCGCTTCGGAAGTCACGCGCGTGGCGCGCGAAGTGGGCACTGAGGGCAAGCTCGGCGGGCAGGCCCGCGTGAAGGGCGTTTCGGGCACGTGGAAGGATTTGACCGACAACGTCAACGCGATGGCCACCAATCTCACAGGGCAGGTGCGCAACATCGCCGAAGTGACCACTGCCGTGGCCAGCGGCGACTTGTCCAAGAAGATTACCGTCGAGGTGAAGGGCGAAATCCTCGAGCTCAAGAACACGATCAATACCATGGTCGATCAGCTGAACTCGTTCGCCTCGGAAGTCACCCGCGTTGCCCGCGAAGTCGGCACCGAGGGCAAGCTCGGTGGCCAGGCCCAGGTACGCGGCGTGGCGGGGACATGGAAGGATCTGACCGACAACGTCAACCTGATGGCCGACAACCTCACTGGCCAGGTCCGCAATATCGCCGAAGTGACCACTGCGGTCGCGCGCGGCGATCTGTCGAAGAAGATCACGGTCGATGTGAAAGGCGAAATCCTGGAGCTGAAAAACACGATCAATGTCATGGTCGATCAGCTCAACGGCTTCGCCTCCGAAGTGACGCGCGTGGCGCGCGAGGTTGGCACTGAAGGCAAGCTGGGTGGTCAGGCCGAAGTGCCGGGTGTCGCCGGGACCTGGGCGGATCTGACCGACAACGTCAACCTGATGGCCGACAATCTGACCGGCCAGGTGCGCAACATCGCCGAAGTCACCACGGCTGTGGCCAGCGGCGACTTGTCCAAGAAGATCACGGTCGACGTGAAGGGCGAAATCCTGGAGCTGAAAAACACGATCAACGTCATGGTCGATCAGCTTAATGGCTTCGCCTCCGAAGTGACGCGCGTGGCGCGCGAGGTCGGCACGGAAGGCAAGCTCGGCGGCCAGGCCAAAGTGGAAGGTGTCGCAGGAACGTGGAAGGATTTGACCGACAACGTCAACCTGATGGCCGACAATCTGACCGGCCAAGTCCGTAACATCGCCGATGTGACGACTGCCGTGGCGCGCGGAGATTTGTCCAAGAAGATCACCGTGGAAGTCCGTGGTGAAATTCTCGAGCTGAAGGACACGATCAACGTGATGGTGGATCAGCTCAACTCATTCGCCTCGGAAGTGACTCGTGTGGCGCGGGAAGTGGGCACCGAAGGTCGCCTTGGCGGCCAGGCCCAGGTCGAGGGCGTCGGCGGCACCTGGAAGGACCTGACTGATAACGTCAACGCAATGGCCGGCAATCTGACCGGACAGGTTCGCAACATTGCCGAAGTGACGACAGCCGTGGCGCGGGGCGATCTGTCGAAAAAGATCACTGTGGACGTGAAAGGCGAGATTCTCGAACTCAAAAACACGATCAACACCATGGTCGACCAGCTCAACTCATTCGCCTCGGAAGTGACTCGTGTGGCGCGGGAAGTGGGAACCGAAGGACGGCTTGGTGGCCAGGCCCAGGTCGAAGGTGTGGGCGGCACCTGGAAGGACCTGACTGACAATGTGAATACGCTGGCGGCGAATCTGACGGGCCAGGTGCGCAACATTGCCGAAGTTACAACAGCCGTGGCGCTGGGCGATCTCTCCAAGAAAATCACCGTGGACGTGAAGGGCGAGATTCTCGAACTCAAGAACACGATCAACACCATGGTCGACCAACTTAATTCCTTTGCCTCTGAAGTGACGCGCGTGGCCCGCGAAGTGGGAACCGAAGGCAAGCTCGGCGGTCAGGCGCAGGTGCGCGGTGTGGCGGGGACATGGAAGGATCTCACCGACAACGTCAACCTCATGGCCGACAACCTGACGGGACAGGTCCGCAACATTGCCGATGTGACCACAGCAGTCGCGCGGGGAGACTTGTCCAAGAAAATCACGGTCGATGTGAAGGGCGAAATCCTGGAGCTGAAAAACACGATCAATACCATGGTCGACCAGCTTAACGGGTTCGCTTCCGAAGTGACGCGCGTGGCGCGCGAAGTCGGGACTGAGGGCAAGCTCGGCGGGCAGGCACAGGTGCCTGGCGTGGGCGGGACCTGGAAGGATCTGACCGACAACGTCAACCTCATGGCGACAAACCTGACCAACCAGGTGCGCGGGATCGCGGATGTCGTGACCGCCGTGGCCCAAGGCAATCTCAAGCGCAAGCTGACCTTCGACGCCAAGGGCGAAATCGCCGCGCTGGCCGAGACCATCAATGGCATGATCGAGACGCTTTCGACCTTTGGCGACCAAGTGACAAACATGGCCCGCGAAGTTGGCGTCGAAGGGCGGCTGGGCGGTCAGGCCCGAGTGCCAGGGGCCGCGGGCCTCTGGCGCGACTTGACCGACAACGTGAACCAGCTCGCGGCCAACCTTACCAACCAGGTGCGTTCGATCGCTGAAGTGGCGACAGCGGTGACCACGGGTGACCTCACGCGGTCGATTTCGGTCGAGGCGTCGGGCGAAATGGCGGCACTCAAGGACACGATCAACGAGATGATCCGCAACCTCAAGGATCAGACGCTCAAGAATGCGCAGCAAGACTGGCTCAAGACCAACCTCGCCCGGTTCAGCCGGATGCTGCAGGGCGAACGCGACCTGACTACGATCTCCAACCTGATCATGTCTGAACTCGCGCCGCTGGTGAATGCCCAGTACGGCGTGTTCTATGTTACCAACCGCGAGCTGGAAGACGGTCGCCTCGATCTCGTGGCCAGCTATGGTGCGCCAAGCCACGCCGAGCTCAAGGAGCAGTTCAACCTGCGCGAGGGCTTGATCGGACAAGCCGCTGCCGACAAGCGTCCGATGGTCCTGAAGAACGTGCCGGGCGATTTCATCAAGATCGGATCAGGCCTTGGCGAGGGTTTGCCGGCCAACATCAGCATCCTGCCTGCCTTGTTCGAGGACGAGGTCAAGGCGGTCATCGAACTCGCCTCATTCGAGGAGTTCAATGAAACGCACCACAGCTTCCTCAACCAGCTCATGGAAACGGTCGGAATCGTTCTCAACACGATCGCGGCGACAATGCGCACCGAAGGCCTGCTTGCGCAGTCGCAGTTGCTAACGCAGGAGCTCCAGGCCCGGCAGACCGAGCTGACGACCAAGCAGGAGGAACTGCACGCCACCAACGAAGAGCTTCAGGAAAAGGCGCAATTGCTCGAAAACGAGAAACGTCAGGTCGAGGCCAAGAATTTCGAAATCGAAATGGCGCGCCGCGCGGTTGAGGAGAAGGCAGAGCAGCTCTCGCTCACATCAAAATACAAGTCCGAATTCCTCGCGAACATGAGCCACGAGCTGCGCACGCCGCTCAACTCGCTGCTAATCCTTTCGAAGCTGCTGGCCGACAACCAGCAGGGCAACCTAAACCTCAAGCAAACTGAATTCGCACGCACGATCCACTCGGCGGGAACCGACCTGCTCAATCTGATCAACGACATCCTCGACCTGTCCAAGATCGAGTCCGGCACGGTTTCGATCGAACTCGGCGATATGCCGCTTACCAGCCTGAAACAGCACATGGAACGCACGTTCCGGCAACTCGCATCCGAAAAGGGACTTCGCTTCGATGTCGATTTCTCGGCCGATCTCCCCGAGGCGATCCGGACGGACGAAAAGCGGCTGCAACAGATCGTACTTAACCTCTTGTCGAATGCCTTCAAGTTCACGTCAGAGGGGGTCGTTGCCCTGACCGTCCGCCCTGCGACGACAGGTTGGAGCGCCAATCATCCCTTCCTCATCGAAGGTGAGGCCGCTATCGAAATTGCAGTTACGGATAGCGGGATCGGCATTGCCAAGGACAAGCAAAGGTTGATTTTCGAAGCCTTCCAGCAGGCGGACGGAACGACCAGTCGCAAGTACGGCGGCACTGGCCTTGGCTTGTCGATCAGCCGCGAAATCGCCCGGTTGCTGGGTGGTGAATTGCAGGTCCGTTCCGCCCCGAACGAGGGATCGACCTTCACGCTCTTCGTGCCTTTGCATACTCCGGCTGCCTCGCTGGCCATCGCAGCAAACGATGTTGGCATCGAAAGCGAACGCAACGCCCCAACGCCTTCGCTGCCCTATCCGGTGGCCGACGACCGCGATGAATTGGGCGGCGGACCTTTCGTCCTGATCGTCGAAGATGACCCGACTTTTGCCACAATCCTGCTTGAAGTCGCGCACGAGGCGGGCCTCAAAGGCGTCATCTCGTCGGCTGGCTCCGGGACTTTGGCACTGGTTCGCAAACTCAGTCCGGATGCGATCACGCTCGATCTTGGGCTATCCGACATTGATGGTTTTGTGCTGCTCGACTTGCTGCGGCACGACCCCCTGACCAAGCATATACCGGTTCACGTCATTTCCGGGGCCGAGCAAGCCGACCATTCACTTCGGATCGGCGCAGACAGCGTGATCGAAAAACCCGCCAATCATGAGAGAATTCTTGACCTCTTCTCGGCTATTGCCAAGGCACCGCGTCTAAACCGCCCTGCACTGAGTAGCCCGGATGCCGATGTCGCCGCAGCGCCGGCTCCGATCCCTGAACTGGCGAAGCGGCGGATGCTGATTATCGACGATGACATCCGCAACATCTATTCGTTGACCAGCGTGCTGGAAGCGCACGATGTCGAGGTGCTGCATGCCGAAAGCGGGGCGGAAGGCATCCGTCTGCTCGAAAGCACGGAAGATGTCGATCTGGCACTGGTCGACATCATGATGCCCGAAATGGACGGTTATGAAACGATGTCGATGATTCGGCGTACCCCAGGCATATCCAGCATTCCCCTGATCGCCGTCACTGCCAAGGCGATGAAGGGTGATCGGCAGAAGTGCCTTGATGCAGGCGCGTCGGATTATATCTCGAAGCCAGTCGACATTGATCTGCTGCTTGCGCTTTTGCGTGTGTGGATTGGGCGAAGCACCGAGCTCCGAGCCCTAGAGCGGTCGGACAACCCGGCATGAGGCGGACGGCGCGGCGATCCGTCAAAACCGTCGATGGCGCCGCCAAGGTGCCGCCCCGCTCGCGCATCCTGCTGGTGGACGACGACGAGCGCAATTTGCTCGCCTTGTCGGAAGTTCTCGCCGGCATTGCAGATATCGAGACCGTTACGTCGGGCAGGGATGCCTTGCGCGCGCTGCTCAAAGGCGAATTTGCGGTTATCTTGCTAGACGTCTTCATGCCGGGTCTTGACGGCTACGAGACCGCGCAGATGATCCGCGATCGCAAGCAGACCAGCCGGATTCCGATCATATTTCTTTCGGCGGTCAACAAGGAAACCGAGCATTTGCTGCGCGGATACGCAATGGGCGCGGTCGACTACGTCTTCAAGCCGGTCGATGCCCTTGTGCTGAAATCGAAAGTCAGCGTGTTCGTCGATCTCCATGAGATGCGCATGCAGGTCGAGGAAAAAAATCGCATCGAGCAGGCGCTGAGGGAGGAAAAGCACCTGGCGGAACTTGCGCGCCTCAAAGCCCAGCAGCAGCTTGAAATTACATTGCAACGTCAGGCGGCAATCCTCCAAGCCCTGCCGGTCGCACTCTATGAGGAGCGGCCAGGCGATTCTGAGCTGCCCCGGCGCAAATTCGTTGGGGGCGATATTCGCGCGCTTGCCGGCCTGGATCCCCACGAACTTGAAGCCAATGAAACCCTCTTCGTCTCGCGCATTCATCCGGACGATCGCGCCCGCATCGTAAGCGCCTCGCGCTCCAGGCAGCCAGCCCAGCCGCTGGAGTATCGCTGGCTCTTTCCCGACGGCTCAATGCGATACTTTCTCGATCAGCGGGCTGACCTGGCCGTCGACGGAGATTCTTCAGCAGTGGCGGGCACGCTGCTCGACATTACCAGCAGGAAAGAGCTTGAGGGCCAGCTTCTCCAATCCGGAAAACTAGAAGCGATCGGGCAGCTGACCGGAGGAATTGCACATGATTTCAATAATTTGCTGGCGTCCATTCTAGGCGGTCTAAAACTCCTGTCCTCTCGCGTTGAAATGGCCGAACGTGACACGCGAATAATCGAACTGATGCGTCACGCTGCCGAACAAGGTGCCGATCTCGTTCGCCGAATGATGGCCTTCGCCCGCAAGCAAGATCTCAGCCCGACGGTTTTCCCTGTCCGCGATCTCGCCGAGACTGTCACAGGTTTGACTGACCACGCGCTGGGAGGTTCTGTCCGGCTGGTAGTCGAATGTCCGGAAGGAGATACATTCGTATCTGCGGATCGCGCCCAACTTGAGTTGGCAGTAATCAATCTGATCATCAATTCGCGCGACGCCATGCCGCACGGAGGCGAGATAAGGCTGACAATCGATACGCATTCCTTTGCCGACCATCGTGTCGACCTTGACTTGGGCGCAGGCGAGTTCGTGAGACTGGCCGTTGCCGATACGGGCGAAGGCATGCCGCCCGAACAAGTTGCGAAAGCGGTTGAGCCCTTCTTCACGACCAAGGAGTTTGGCAAAGGGACCGGGCTCGGGCTTTCCATCGTTTCCGGCTTTGTACGGCAGTCGGGCGGCGCCTTGCGGATCGACAGCAAGGTCGGTGAAGGAACCTCAGTCGAAATATATTTGCCGAAACACCGGGATGCTCCACAGCCGATAGGCACCTAGTCTCGAAAAATCGCAATCATTTGTGGGAAGATCGGGGCTCTAAACGCACAGGAAAGCTAGCATATTCGGTTTGCTTATCACCGACTTCGCCAAGCCTGACATGAACGTTCGTGCACCGATTGAGCAAACGCATGCATTGGTCCCGGATCTGCGTCTGTAATGGCAGCGAGCAGGTGGCGAAGGAGAAGCTTAGGTTTCGATCCTGCCAGGCGCAATGCGTAATCGCTTCTGCGTACCCTGCTCGAACGCTGCTTATTGCGGACCAGAAGATCTTTTCGCTTGTCGCGCAACCGCAATTGCAAGGAGGGTTGAAATTGCGGTCGTCAGTTCCGCGTCGGCAAACGGCTTCTGCAAAATTGCACTTGTCTGCACGCCCTTGGTCGACCAGGCGGCAACGCTGTCTCCGGTGATATAGACAACCGCCAAGTTCGGAAACTTGTGCTTGGCATAATGCGCGACAGCCCAGCCATCAGGCTCGCCTCCCAATTTAATGTCCGTGATCAGACATTGAATATCTTCAAGCGCATCAATGAGTTTGAGGGCGGAAAGACCGTTCTCGCACTCAATGGCGACATACCCGGCAGCCTCAAGGGTGTCCACTAAGACCATCCGGATGAGAACCTCATCTTCGACGATCAGGATAGGGGGTGCGTCCGGCATCGCTAAATTTCTCCTGCCCTGGTCCTAAATTACTGAAGGGGGTTTCTGGTTTCACCGTACGCAAAATTTGGGGCCAATTGCGTAAAGTGCCCGCAAATACCGCGCAGACAGCATGCATCTGTCGATCGGGGCCTTTCCCTTGGTGGCATCGATCCCGTTAATAACGGTGCCTTGCTTCAATGGAAAGCCACCGCAAAATAAGAATTTAAAATCGAATTTTGGCAGATCCGAAATGTTCGCTGATCTGCGATGCCTTGTGCATGAAGACTGTCAGCTGAGCCAAAAGTTCTCCAATTTTCGCAGCGGGAGCGTGTGTACCCAAGGGTCGCGCCGTTTATTCTGCGGGGCGTAAGCCTGATTGGCATAGCCCTTTGTACCTCTCGTTACGAACCGCCACTGGCTACGCGTTCGTCAGCAGCAATCCGGACCGGATCGAGCAGGACGATCCCGCCATCGACAAGAATGTCACATCCGGTCATGTAAGATGCAAGCGGCGATGTCAGAAACGAGATCACATTGGCCACTTCTTCGGGACGGCCGCGCCTGCCGATCGGGCTGCTGGCGGCAATCTTCTTCATTATCGGACTGCGGCTTTCCTCGTTGAGGCTCATGGGCGTCGCGACTAACGAGGGTGAGACCGAGAGGATGCGAGCGCCCTGTTTGCCCCACGTGAATGCGCGTTGCCTGATGAGTCGCATCACGCCGCGCTTCGATGCCGAATAGGCGATGTGCGAAGTCGCCGTAGCCGGCGCGATGGCCGCAAGGCGATCGAAAAAATCATCCGCGAGTGGATCCTCGAGAACTTCCATCAGCGCCGGGTCTTCCGGGGTGCGATAACCCGATGCAGAGGCCAGGAACACGCCGACCGAGCCCGCCCTCAATTTCATTTCCGCGGCATTCATCACCCGTGCTGTGCCGCGAAGATTAACGTCTAGTACGGTGTGGGCCGTTCCTTGCGCTCCCGACAGACCGGCGGTGACGATCAAGGCTTCGAGGTTGTCTACGCGGGCAAAAAGCGCTTCGATCTGATCGGGATCGCTTATGTCGCATGCAACCGTCTCAACATTACCGCCGATTTCGGCCGCGACCGGATCGAGGCTCTCAAGCGAGCGATCCGCGAGCAACAGATGTCCCCGCGACACGAGTTGAGCGGCGACCGCGCGGCCAATGCCTGATGCGCCACCAATCACCACGTTGCTCATCGCAGGTTCTCCTTGCCGCGGCCTCATGGGCGGTATTTTCAGTTCTAATTCAAGCGATCTTTGAGCGCGTTGCGCGAAGCCAGGAAATAGTGCGCCGTTCCCCAGACGAGCATCACGCCGGAAGACAGCATCGCATATCTCAGGCTTTCACTGCCGAGAGCCGGCTCCAGGAGATCGCTCATCACGCCGACAAAGTAGGGTCCGCCCCCGCCGCCCATCAATGCGGCCACGAACAGCAGCAAGGCCACTGCGGTTGCACGCTGCCGTGGTTCTGCAAAAGACTGTATCGCAGCGGTGGCAACCGACTGCCCAGCAGCCGTGAAAAAGATCATCAGCGCCCGTAGCGCCAGTGACATTGTCGCATTTGGGCTCAGCACCATAAAGACGAAGCAGGGTATGGACAGGGCCGTCGCGCCAATGGGGATCCACTGCTCCCAGCGCGGATCGCGCGGCAGGAGGCGGGACGTGAGATATCCTCCGCACAATATACCGAGCACGCCAAAGGCGGCGGTTATCAGACCTACCCAGATACCCACTTCCACCAATCGCATCCCAAAGCTGCGCATCATGAACGAGGGATACCACTGGGACCCGGCCTCACCGCATATGCCGGCGATGGCGTATCCGAACACGAGATGGACAAAGGCGCGCCGGCGCAGCAGTGCGCCCAGGGTCTGCCATGGCATCTCCGGCGCTGCAGTTTCGCGCGTGGGACGCGCCGGTTCACGGAGAGTCAGCAGCGCAATCAGGGCCAGCGGAAGGCCCATCAAGCCAATGACTTGCATCGTCGTCCGCCAGCCAAACTCGTGGCCCAGCACGCCTACCGCCATCATCCCGCCGGCTACGCCTATGGCAGAACCGGTTGCAAAGAGGCTGATGGCGAATGGGCGCTTGGTGCGCGGGAAGTAGTCGCTGATCAGTGAATGCGACGACGGCACGCATCCCGCTTCGCCAATTCCAACGCCCATGCGGGCAACAAAGAGCTGCAGAAAGCTGCGCGCCATGCCGCTCAGCAAAGTCATCAGACTCCAGAGAGTCAGGCAGATGGCGATCAGCCTTACCCGCGATCGGTTGTCGGCCAGCCATGCCAGAGGGAAGCCCATAACGGCATAGAACAAAGCAAATGCAATGCCCGAGAGGAGTCCCAGCTGACTGTCACTGAGGTGGAGATCGAGCTTGATCGGTTGCATCAGAATCGAAAGAGCAACTTTGTCCATGTAAGCAAAGATGTGGATCACGAACAGGACGGCGAGGGCATACCAACTTGCAGCGGGCACTTCGATATGCCGCGTGAGCGCAGGATCGCGCGTCAGCTGCACGGCGGGACTTGCTGCTGGTCCGCAGAGACACTGCGCACTGATGCTCGCTTCATGGCCTCACTGTCCCAAGCTCTTAGGTATCGGCAATTCTGAGCCCCAGAGTTTTCATCCAGCAGCGCTGGCGGCAGAATTCTGGAACCTCGGCCGCTGGGTGAGCGTGCTGTCAGGCGGCGGCGCGAACACTTTGCGCAAGGTGCGGGGCGGCCCATCAAGGCGAACATTGGGACGGGCGTGTTGCAATGCAATGTTATCCCACAGCACGAGATCGCCTTTGCGCCAGGTATGGGTGACCACGTTGCCCTCTGCATACATGTGATCAAACAGGCGCCTGAGCATGGCTTCGCTTTCGTCGCGGGCCATTGCGTCGATGCGCTGGGTAAACATCTCCGAAATGTAGAGGAGAGTCTTGCCTGTGCGCGGATGCGTGAAGCCAATCGGAAGTTTCACGGTCACGTCTTTCTCGAATGTCGAGATCAGAACTTCGCCTTCTTTTTCGTCGCTCGAGCGGTTGTCGTAAGTCTTGTCGTGGCCATGAATTGCCGAGAGCCCATCGATTTCAGCCCGCAATTCATCCGGCAGGTTTTCCCATGCGGCCTGCGCGCTGACGAACAGCGTGGGAATCGCAGGCTGGGCAACTTCGATCCCGTAGAGGGAAAGCAGCTGGAAGACGTGCGGCGACCACATGCGATCCGAGTGGAACAACAGCCGGCCAAACGGCGCACCGCCGTTTTCCCGCTTGTTCGATACGAACATTTCGCGGCGGAGAGACGGAGAGGAAGTCTCACCACCTTGCTGCCTGTCCGAGGGCTCTGGCCAGTCATTGCCGATCAGCAGTTGCGAGAGATAATTCTGGAACGTCAGATCGGCTACAATATCGCGGATCACAATCAGACCACGGCTATCGAACAGTGATCGCAGTTCTGCCACAGTTGCGGCATCGAGCGGGACCGATGGATTCAGGCCAGATATTTCCGCGCCGAAATGCGGATTGAGCTGCCTGATGATTAATTGCGACATGGCGCCTTTCTTCCCACCCCCGGGCAGACAAATTTGCCAGCTCATCATGCAAGAATAATGCACTTGAATTATAATTGTCAAGTGAACCCCGGCGCGATTGGCGTAACTTAGGCGAGGGCTCAGTGCGCCGCCGCTTCGAGCGGCAGCAATTTTCGTAGTGCATCGACGCACACCCGCATCCGTTCCAGTGCAGGGACGCCTGATCTGGCCAGGGCGAGCATCGGCACTTCTACGCCTAGTGGAACACGCGCGGGCAATACCGCGAGCAGCGCAGCCAAGGGTATTTCCCCGGTCCCTGGCACGAGCCGCTCAGTGGTGGCTTCGGCGAGATAGTCATCTCCGGTAGGCGTTGTCATGATGTCGCAAATCTGCACGTATTCTATGATTTCCGGCGCAAGCAATGCGACGTCGTCCGGCGTGCTTCCGGAACGATACAGGTGCATGACATCTATCAACAGGCGGAAATTCGGCATGTTCACGCGCGCGATCATCGCAGTCGCCATGTCAAGGTGACTGATCGGGTGGTAAGGCGCATATTCCAGCGTAGTGGCGAGGAAGCCGCGCTCTGCAGACATTTCTGCGAGCCGCGAAAACTGGTCGCAGCTGCGCCCTAGATCGGGATCGAGGCAACGCGTTCCGATGCGTTCGGCGCCCAGTTCGGCGAAAATATCGAGAACGGCGGCGTAGCTTTCAACGTCTGTGCCCGGCAAGACTGTCGCGCCTTCACCGATGGCCAGCGCGATGCCCAGATCACCGAGAGCTGCCTTGAAATCGCGCCGCAGGGCAGCATCCTCGCCCAATGACCATTCGGGAAAATTTTCGGGATTGCGCGCGTGGCGGCCCAATCCTACCGTGATGTGCGCGCAGCCGAGTTGTGCTGCCAGCCTCGCATGTTCGACCGGCGGCATGCCGAAAACACTCGCCAGTTCGATACCCAATCTTGTCACTGGTCCTCCCCACACTTAAACCGCCGTCAGAAACTGTCTTCGATAAGCGCTGATGGTCCTGACAGCCAAGGCCGACATCTCATCCAAACTGCTCGGCGACCATTTCCTCGCTTTTTTGCCAAAGAGCCCGCGCATTGGCAGGATCAATTGCAAAGCTGCGCACACCCGAGCGCACGACTGGATCGTCCTGGATTGCAGCCACCCCGCAATCCTCACAATATTTGCCGCCGATCAGGTCGGCGGTTGCCACGAAACCGGCCCAAACAGATGTTGCAGCGCCTTGCGGTACAGTTTTGGTGCCCATCATCTTCGACAAATCTTGCCCGGAACGTGCAGCGAGAGCCGAAATGCGCTCCACCAGGTCAGCTGTCATATGCCGTGACAATTCTGTCTGGATCGCCCCTGGGTGGACAGCAGCGGCCCTCACGCCCGATGCCTTGTGGCGGCGGTCGAACTCGACCGCGAACAAGGCGTTGGCTGTCTTGGACTGGCCGTAAGCGCCGAATTCGGTGTAGGGCTTGTTCTCGAAATTAGGATCGTCAAGATCTACCGGAGTGCCGCGATGACCGGTTGAAGAGAGGCAGATAACCCGCTCGCGGATCAGGGGAGCGAGACGGTTGACCAGAACGAAGTGACCGAGATGGTTTGTCCCTAACTGCATCTCGAAACCATCTTCAGTCAGGTCAAAGGGTGTCGCCATGACGCCGGCGTTGCATATCACCACATCGATAGGCAGGCCATGCCGGTTCAGCGCATCGGCACAGGCCCGCACGCTCTTCAGCGAGGCAAGGTCGCACTCGACCAGTTCGAGAGTTCCTGGAGCTTTAACCTGTTCTCGCACGACTTGCGTGGCCGACTCGGCTTTGGCCAAATCTCTGGCCGTGCCGATAACTTGCGCACCATGGGCCGCAAGCGCGCGGGCTGTCTCGACGCCTAGGCCCGCTGAAACTCCAGTGACAAGGACCCGCTTGCCGGAAAGGTCGATCCCTTCGAGCACCTCATCCGTGGTCGAGAGGGCGCCAAAACTCTTTTCCATCGACTTGCTCTCCCGCCAGTCTGTTTTTACCGAACACCGCATTGTTCTGGTTGCTTTTACGAACGCGTCATTCCGCGAATGAGATGCCGACTATAGAACTATGGGCTGACTGATGCCGCCAACGCTGCCACAGCGATGTCCAGATAGGGTTCGATATCGAACTCCCGGAGAGCGGCATTCACTTCACGACTTTTGTCGTGCTCCACCACCGATGAGACGAACATCATTGTCAGGGCAGCGAGCCTAAGCCTGAATATCTTCTCCGGAACGTCACTGTAAATTTTGCGAAGCAGGCTGATAACCTCGATGAGAACGGAGTTGTTGCTTCGTTCATCATGCTTCTGGCGCCTGCTGAATTCAGGATGCAATCTGCACTGCATCAGGAAATGGCAATAAATGTGATTGCCATCTGGGCTGATGAAATTGAGCGATGGTACCCAAAGAATTTCAAGAAGCTTCCTGGGATTATTCAAGTCATCATTCTTCTTGAGTTCGTCGAACATGTCACGCCGCATGCTCTCACGCTTGCTGTTTCGATCATCGAGAATGGCAAAGACCAGGCCAATCTTGTTCGCGAAATGATATTGAATGACGTTGCTGTTCGCCTGACCTGCGAGCAGGCCGATATCGCGTAGTGAGACCCCGTCAACGCCGTGCCGCGCTATCAGGATTTCCGCCACGTCCATCAGCTTGGCCTTGGTCGAGCGCCGGCC